>ENA-OQIM01000286-OQIM01000286.1-human-gut-metagenome-genome-assembly--contig:-NODE-286-length-18588-cov-3.288013_pt1 | contig 18588 bp, 19 predicted proteins | sample MGYA00242579_ERZ504744 | MGnify/ENA primary metagenome ERZ504744 (study PRJEB26092, sample SAMD00036441) | human gut metagenome | host: Homo sapiens | study: EMG produced TPA metagenomics assembly of...
CTAATCTTTTGACCCAATCTATAAACTTCTCATATCGAATTAATTTCTTAAACCATTCTAATACAATCGATGTCACCAATGAAATTGCCATAAGTACTATATAATCTAACCATGCATAATAAAATGAATATGTAAATTCATGGAAAAATACGTCTCTGTAAAATGAATGAATCAAGAAAATATTCATAGAATGTTTTCCAAGGAAGCCTAATCCTTTTACGATCCATTTTCCATTTAATTATATAAATATATGAATTTACGATCACATACATTGCTGCAAAGCCATCCCAAAAATCTAGATATTTCCATCCAATCCATGCATTTTGTCGGCATTTTATGATAACTGCCAAACCTATCAATGATACTATCAGAGACAACAGTTTTCCTGCCACATTCTGTTCCATAAATTTTTCTTTTATTCTCGCAAGCAAGTCATGTTGTGCAAAATACATTCCCAGTGTGTATGCTAATAGATATCGGAACAAATCTGTTGATTGTCCAAATCCACAAGCTCTTGGAACGATAATAGATGCAACAACCACGACCCATTGATATTTTCCATAATTGAATGTACAAATGGAAAAATCATGATCAAAACGATTGCAAGACTCATATACCACCATGTCAGACAAAATAACGGTGTTCCCAGTAATTTTGCTAATCCTAATGCATCAATGATCATATAGACCACACTACGAAAATCATGTCCATAAACTTCTATAAAAACGTCCAGTTGGAATCGCAAGAATCTCTGTCACAACAAAAATGATCAAAAATCCTGTCATTAATGTGACCATTCGTTTCTTTATATAATTACTCATCGTTGTTTTCTTTTTCTGACTCTCATAAGAAACCCACATTCCGTATCCAGTCATAAAAACAAACATGGCTACGCATATCTTTGAAAAACTAGCAAGATATTGTATCGTATGAGAAGAAAATGGTGCAAACGAAATTGGGTAATACCCCCATCCCTTCGTCGTCGCAAGTTTCTCATACGGAACCGTAGCCCAACGCTGTGCATTCAAAAAGCAATGATGAAACAACAGGATAATGATCGCAATCCCTTTCATCTGCATTGTATGTTCCTTTGTAAACTTCATTCAATCTTACTCCTCTTAATTTTACTGACCTGTATTATATCACAATGTAATACTTTTGTAAAAACTTTTACTTTATATACACCGCAAAACCTTGTATTTTTTTGCTAACCGGTCTATAATTATCCTGTTTGAGCTAATTTAAAAAACAAAAAGGGGATGTGATCAATGAAAGTTCAACGCAAATATTTACAACTGGCATGCCTGAATCTGTTTCTTGTCATGTCTGTTATCTTATGTCCTCACCAGACATATGCCAAAGGTAAAAAATTTAAAATCTATTTTACCAATGCAGAAAAATCTATCAAGTTACCTTTAAAATCCAGCCAGACACTATCTGTTCGATACTCTAAGAAGAAAAAAGCTTCCTACAAAATCAAATGGGAATCTTCTAATCCTAGAGTTGTAAAAGTATCAAAAAAAGGTATCCTGACACCAAAGAAAACCGGTAAGTCAGTGATCCGTCATGTGGTCAGAACAAAATCTGGTAAGGTCATTGCAAAAAAATCTATTAAAGTAAAAGTAACACCTGAAATTGCCATCAAAGCAATTTCCTGTGAAGAAGATGCTGCTTCTGAAACACTGATCAAATATCCGAACAAATATCGTTGGAATGTTTCTCTCAAGCCTGCGAATGCATCTCTTGCTTCCGTTACTTTTCGAAGCAGTGATAAATCCATTGCCACGATTAGTAAATCTGGTGTTATCACACCTTTAAAAGAAGGCAACATAACAATAACTGCAAAATATAAAAAAGTTATCTTGAAACGACGTTTTCATGTAACTATTCCATTAAAGAAATTAACAACAAGTCATCAAAAGATCAGTATGCCTTACGGAACTTTCAGGACTTTATCTGTGAATTTCAAACCATGGAATGCATCTGACAAAAAACTTACCTGGAGCACAAACAATGATACCGTTGCCGTTGTCGATGAGAATGGTCATGTAACTACCCGTGGAGTTGGTGTTGCTGTGATCACCGCAACTTCTATAAAAAATCCAAGCAGAAAGTGCAATATCACGATCACTGTCACTGCTGAAAATGGTTTATTATCTACTGAAGATTTGGATGATTTTGACTTAAAAGATGGGGACCGTCTGATGATCATTGCCCATCCAGATGATGACCTCTTATGGGGTGGTGGAAATATGATTCAGGAAATTAAAGAATTAAAAGAAACTGGAAATAACTATTTTGTTGTTTGCCTAACCAATGGCTCTTATGATAGTCGAGCTAGGGATTTTGACTCTGCGATGAATGATATCGGGGCAAAACATGTGATTCTCCGCTATCCTGACCTCTATCGCAGACATCAGGTTGCATGGAATCCTTATACTAACTATATCACACAGGATATCCGGCGTGTCATGAATTATCGTAACTGGAGCAAGATCGTAACACACAATCCTGATGGCGAATACGGACATCAGCATCATAAAAAAACAGATGAATTAGTCACTGCTGTAAGTCATGAAAATGCTGAGCATTACGATAAATTATATTACTTTGAAAAATTCTACACACAGGATGCTATTCCAGAAGGTCTTGCAAAACTCCCTTCTGATGTTGCTCAGAAGAAGCATGCTCTGATCTTTAAAAACTATTTTGACCGTGGTGCGATTCGAATGTATGAATATTTTAATGATTATGAAAATTGGGTAAAAGCTACGGATTGGCAATAATACAATATGGTATAAAAATGCAGCTGTATTTCAAATTATACACCTGCATTTTTCTTTCTAAATTTTTATTGATATACACGAAATACCAGATCTGCTTTCCCAATCTTCTTGTTACTCCTATACATACATCCATTTGGGTATGCATCATAATTTCCAGTCCAGTATACCGGAAGTTTGTATTTTTGATCTTTTTTCTGATTTACAATCTCTATTGCATATGTCCCAGAATTCTTAACTTTGTTTAACTTCCACTCATATTGATTTTGCGCATAAGATAATTGATCTTGTCGTGCGCTTTCCATTACTTTTCCTGTTTCATCAAGCAGACGCACAGTAAAATCATTCTCATTATTTAATAAATTGAATGTAATATTCTGAAACCTGATTTTTGTAAGAAAACTTTGTTTTATTGCTTCATTCTTCTTCAATGACAGATTCAACGTCTGACTTTGTGCAAACTGACTAGCTGCATAAGATTGATCTAACGCCTCTGGATTTTGTTTTAAATAATTATGCATTGGCTGCAAACATACAATCAATCCGATTCCGACCAAACATAACATAACATTCCCTATTGAAATCTTTTGTTTTTGTTCTTTCTTTTCTTCTTCACAAAGATTTTCAATTCCTGTTACCATCATAAACATCATTACACCCATAAAGCATATGCTATACTTTGGATTTGCTTCCCAGAATACATGGAAGATCATTCCTCCAAGTAATGTAAGCATCACAACATAATTCCATGGGTTTCTTTTTCTGAGCATTCCAATTGCTGCCACTAATGCAAAGCACCAGACCGCTATCCGCATCAGATAGCTGTACATTAAGATCCATCCATTGTGCTTTCCATTTAAGAACTCGTTTGCTGTTCCATAATCTGTTGAAACATAAGACATTTTTGTAAAATCATCATCTCCTGTCAGCCAGACTTCTCTTAACTTCACTCCAGATAACTGTAAAGTTCCCTTTATCCCAAGCTCTTTATAATTATGAATTGTTTTTTCAATTGTCTTTTCTTTTTTTTGTTTTTGCGTTGAAAGTTGTGAAGTAAACCACACATCACCACTATCATATCGCCCAACTCCATGAGAAGACATCATTAACCAATGTGTTGCTGGAAATTCTTGTGTGTTTTGTTTTGGTATCATATTCTGAAATTTGTACTGATATCCAAGAACAGAAACTGTAATTCCTGCTACCATTCCAAGAATCAGACACATATGTCTTACTTTAAACTTATACTGCTTCCAAAAGATAAACAACGTGATCCCCACTGCAATACAGAGAATCAAATTGGTGATCCTGATCTTAATTCCTATATAAATTACAATTCCTAAAAAAGCACTGTACAAAATGCCCTTCCAATTGTCTTTTTCTTTATGTATTAGCACAAACAACAACAGCAACACCATGATCATACCAAATGATATCGTGTGTGTATAATAATAAGCAATCCAGAAATACGTCCACGGATTCAGTAAAAACAACAACATCCATATGTTAGCCAGTTTTATATTTTTAACTATGCGTATTGCAATATATCCACATAAAATTCCAATATCAATTACTAATAAATTCAAAAAATTTCCCGCAAGAACCAGACTTCCGACAGAAATACCGCAAGACACCAACAATTTATAATAGCAATATAAGATTAGTAAATATCCATAATTATTCGGATAATGTGCAAAATACCCACCAAAACGCTGTAACGAAATCATAGGATTTTGAATCATTCGGATTGCTTCATCATGCAAATATAACAAATCATTCACTGGCTGTATCTTAAATAGATAGATTGTCATCAATTGCAATGCAAAAATCATCACAAAGATGATAAAAAATAAACGATTTTTTTGCAAAAACAGCTTCTAATTTCTTTCTGTATCTTACGATAAAACATCCTATGATAAAAAATAACAACGCCCCCAGCCACCTAACCGGCTGAGAAACGTCATTCATCTTTTCTTGTGTATATTGAAATGGGAAGCTTACGATCAAATATGCCACGATCAGAATAAACAATCTGATCGAATATTTGTATATAAAATCTTTTATCTTCATCTCCATTCTCCTAGTCATTTAATACCTGTTCAATAATAAATTTAGGTCTGGCCTTTGTCTCCAAATATATTTTTCCAATATATTGTCCAACCATCCCAATCGCGATCAGCTGTAAACCACCTAAAAACCATATCGACATAACAAGGCTAGTCCAACCGCTTACCGTGTTGTTTGTAAAATGCCGTACTAGACAATAAATGATTGCCAAAACACTAATTATACAGATTAAAATTCCAACATTAAAAATCATTTTGATTGGTTTTACACTCAACGATGTAATTCCTTCAAATGCAAAAGAAAGCATTTTTTTCAATGGGTATTTGCTTTCTCCTGCAAATCTCTCAGCTCTCTCATACGTGACAATATCACTCTGATAACCAACCATCGGCACCATCCCTCTAAGAAAGATATTAACTTCGTCAAATTCTAATAATCCTTTTAATGCCCGCTTACTCATCAGTCTGTAATCTGCGTGATTGTAAACAAGCTCTCCGCCCATTTTATTGATCAGTTTATAAAATGCTTCTGCCGTAAAACGTTTAAAAAATGTATCTGTATCTCTGGCACTTCGAACACCATATACGATATCGCACCCTTCATAATATTTTTCAATCATCTGATCAACTGCATTGATATCGTCCTGAAGATCCGCATCCATTGATATTACAATATCTGCTTTCTCTGATGCCATTGTCAAACCAGCCAGTAATGCATTTTGATGCCCACGATTTCTGGATAATTTCACTCCTGAAAATATAGAATCCATTTTATGAAATTCATCGATCATATTCCACGTATGATCTTTTGACCCATCATCCACAAAAACAATTCTGCTTTCTTTCGCTATTTTACCATCATGGATCAACATTTCACATTTTTCCTTTAATCGTTTGGATGTTTCAGCTAATACTTGTTCCTCATTATAGCAAGGCACTACAATATATAATATATTCTTCTCTTTTCTTGATCTTTCTTGCATATTTAATTATCTTTCTCATTATCTATTTTGTTTGTGATCAACTGTAATTTAAATTCGAAATCTTGCCTATTTTTTTGTACAATCGTACTTAAAATCAATCCAGAAAAGAATGCCTGCAACGCTGCAAGTGCTATAAATCCACTTACGATCAAAGTTGGAAAATTCGGTACCAGACCTGTATGAAGATATGTCATAAATACGGGTATAAATAATCCTGCCGCAATGATCATAAGCAAGAATGCCATACTTCCAAAAAACTGAAATGGTCTATAACCTTTAAACAGTTTTATGATCGTAAATAATACCTTCATACCATCTGTATAAGTATTTAATTTAGATTCGCTTCCATCTGGTCTATCTCGATATTCGATGATCACATTATCAACAGCATATTTTTATCTACTGCATGAATGCTCATTTCAGTTTCGATTTCAAATCCCCTGGATAACACTGGAAATGTTTTAACAAACTGATAGCTAAAAGCTCTATATCCAGTCATAATATCCCGGATATTACTTTTAAAAAGATGATTAATTGCAGCTCTCACCATGCTATTTCCAAGATTATGAAAAGGTCTTTTATTTTCCTCAAAATAGGTAGATGATAATCTGTCCCCTACAACCATATCCACCTTGTATTCTAAAACTTTTTCTGCCATTTCTCGTCCAAATTGGGCAGGATATGTATCATCTCCATCAATCATGATATAACATTGCGCATCAATTTCTCGAAACATCCTTCGGATCACATTTCCTTTTCCCTGTTGATATTCATTTCTTACAATAGCTCCTGCTTCTTTTGCGATCTCTACTGTACGATCTGTGGAATTATTGTTATATACATAGATTGTTGCCTCTGGAAGTTCTTTCTTCCAATCCTCCACTACTTTTTTAATTGTCTTTTCTTCATTGTAACACGGAATCAATACTGCAATTTTTTCCATTACGCATTCTCCTTTGTTAAAATTCATTATATTCTTTATATATTATTTCATTTACAAATGCAACATATAAAATCGTACTCGCTGTAATCGGAAGCATATATCGCATATCGCCATTTACAGGTGATGCCAGACATATAAGGAATGATGTCACTACTGGCAAAAATGCAATCCAATATCTGATCGTCTTTTTAAAAGAACATACCATGCCAAGCAATCCAATCAAAATCCATAAATATATCATCGGTTTTGTAAATAATGTCAATGGAGTTTTCTGATATATTGTATCTAAAACCCCATGATATATATCTCTGATATATTTTGTTTTTTCTGAATAATATATTTTATATTCTTTTTGATATATATCCATACTTCTGGCTGTACATAATATCCATATGGATATCTTATTTCTGTCATATAACCCCAATATCCATATGTCCCATTTAACGTTGCCTGAATATAAGCCGTCGGATGCTTCTTAAGCATTTCAAACCATATGTTAAAATAATCTTTTAAATATTCGTCTTTCTGTTTGTAAGTATTCTTTACTGGGTCAGAAAGATCTGGATCATAATTCTTTCCGATCGTATCGTAATCTAATACTTTTCGAATCACTTTTTCCTCTTCCGTCGAAACATCATTTCCATAATATTTTACATATCTCGCTGTCTGTTGAAAAGGGATGGAGAGCATCTCCTGCTTTCCGCCAGGCTTCACACCTGCCATGGGAAGAATTGCTTTTTGATAAACCTCCCAAAACGCCACCATTATTATAAATAAAACTATCAATTGTCTTCGATATTTTTTTACACCTACAATACAAAACGGCATCGTAAAAATTAATATATAAAACCCGTTGTGTCTGACCAAACATAATAATAAAGAGACTATTAAAAACAAAATACTCTTAACTTTTGAATCAAATATCTTCTCTGGTTCTAATACTATATCAAATATAAATAACACAAATAAAACAAATATTGGATAAAATAATGTGTCTTTTACTGCTGTCCTTGCATATGCCGACCAGATAGGAAACAATCCATAAAATGCCAATCCTGTAAAGCGAATCCAATACTTTGTATTCTTCTTATGCATCCAATAAAAACATATTGCGAAAACACCACTTGTAAATAACAATGTAAATAACAGATACACTGCGATTCCTACATTTTGACATCCAATGTTTCTTCCAAATTTTACAAACATCCCTTCAAACAATGTCGTCAATACAGGATGATGATTCGTCAGATTTCCACTGAAAAACTGCTCATACTGTCGTATAATATCATAAGTTAAACAACCCGGAAAATACAAAATATAATTTGGAAGCCATAAAACAATCAGAATGCTCCAAGGAACTGCTATAGATGATGATCAAATATTTTTTCTCCTATCCCACTGTTTGCTTGAGTCTTTAACCTTATAAAAGACTTCCCCGCTTTTGAATATAATACATTCATGATCATATGTACGATCATTGTAAGAATCATCGTCATGATCAATGCACTGATCATATGTTTTTTATCGCATATGATCAGTGACCAGTTATCTCTCTGATCATAACTTATAGATATAACCATGCATATTGAAAATAAAATGATATAATCCATGAAATGATTCGATTATTCTGATGCATTGACTGCCTTTCCTCGTTTCTCTTCTTTTTCTTTTCCCTTAAATAATCCCATCAACTGATAAAATGCCAGGCCAAATACAAATGCCTTTAAATTGTAAGCGGCTGGAAAATATGCTTCTACTCCGCATGCGATAAATCCAATTTCTAAAAGCACCATAGCCCCAAAATATCCCTTTTTATAAAGTACCCATACAGCTATAAGCATAAAAGCACAAAAAAGTCCAAACACAATTGGCCCATATTCCAACAATGTTCTTACAATTCCTAATTCTGTTACGTATCCATCATTGGCCTGTGTATAAATTCCATATCCACAAACCTTTCCACCAATGTTACTTCCAAACAGAGGAATTCCAGCTCCAAGAAAACAGTTCCGTGCAACTGTCAATCGTCCTGTGATCAATTGATCTATCTCATAAATGTTGGATCTGTCAATTGAGAATAAAGTCCATAATATATAGATAAGAAAATCCCTACAAGATTTCCGATCTCTAATAAAATCAGTGAAATCTTAAATTCATAAATTTTTTCTTGCATATCTTAAAATAAAATAGGCAATGATCGCTGCTGATCCACAATAAAATGCTGTTCTTGATTTTGATAGTTGATAAAACTCATAGTTGAAATAGAACATGATCGCAAATGCCCACCATTTCATTTTCTTATAATAAGCATATAAAAAACTAACAATCAAAACCATGATCATAAGATGAATCGTGTTCGCATGCCATGTGCAAAACTTATATCGTACTTCTATCATTCCTCGCCCATAATCTTTTACTGTTGTTAATTTATCTGGTGCATTCATAAAGAACCATGTAAAACCATAGCTTAACCCAACAAATCCACATGCAAATACTGCTTTCATCACTTTCTTAAGATCTACGTCTTTCATCGCCAGAATGATCAGATAATTTGCGGGGTAATCAATTCCTCCAGAGCTTTTCCAACATAAATACATCAAAACAGCTCCTGCTGCTCCAATAATCACTTCTTTCCATTGATATTTTGTTAATATTATTTTGATCACAAAACAGATTAATCCAATATAAAATAGTCTTTGCACTGGAATTTGTCTTGTCGGATCTTTCTCTACATACCAATAGTAAGCTATATAAAAAAAGTAGTATGTAATATAGAGTATTGTTCCTAATAAAAAGAACAACTCTCCGACCCATTGTCTTTTATTTTCAATCTTCATCTCTATTGCTCCTGTTTATTTTTCAAAAAAGCCATCGTATATTCTACGACAGCTTTTGTCTAATGCTATGATAATGAAATAATTAATCTTCTGTTCTATATCCATCCGGATTCATAGACTGCCATTTCCAGGAATCTGCACACATTTCTTTAATTCCTTTTTCTGCAGCCCATCCTAATTCTTCTTTTGCTTTTGTCGCATCACAATAGCATGTTGCAATATCTCCAGCTCTTCGTGGTTTGATCTCGTATGGGAGTGTCTTTCCACAAGCCTCTTCATATGCATGTAAGACATCTAATACACTATATCCGATTCCTGTTCCAAGGTTGTAGATACGTACTTCTGGTTTTTCTTCAAATTTCTTTAATGCCTTCACATGTCCTTTGGCAAGGTCTACAACATGGATATAATCACGGACACCTGTTCCGTCTGGTGTGTCATAATCATCACCAAAGACTCCTAATTTCTCAAGTTTACCAACTGCTACCTGTGCAATATATGGTACTAAGTTATTTGGAATTCCCTTTGGATCTTCTCCGATCAGTCCACTTTCATGTGCTCCGATAGGGTTAAAGTAACGAAGTAATACGACATTCCATTCTGGATCTGCGACATGGAAATCTGTTAAAATCTGCTCTAACATCCCCTTTGTCTGTCCATATGGGTTTGTGATCTGTCCTTTTGGGCATTCCTCTGTAATTGGAATGAAAGCTGGATCTCCATAGACTGTTGCTGAAGAACTAAAGATAATATTCTTCACTCCATGATTTCTCATCACATCACAAAGGATCAATGTTCCTGTGATATTGTTATGATAATATTCTAATGGTTTCTGTACAGATTCTCCAACTGCTTTTAATCCTGCAAAGTTGATCACAGAATCAATATCTTCTGCATCAAAAATCTTCTCTAATGCTTCACGGTCTAAAACATCTGCCTCATAAAATTTTACTGTTTTCCCTGTGATCTGCTCTACTCTCTTTAAAGCTTCTTCACTAGAATTATATAAATTGTCTACTACGACAACTTCATATCCTGCATTTAAAGTTCCACACATGTATGGCTGCCGATATATCCAGCACCACCTGCTACTAAAATAGCCATGATTTCTCCTCCATTATTGTATATATTATTTATTTACACTATTTTTTATCATACCACATTTCACGATATCATTAAAGTTTTTCTTGTAAAGCAATTATTGGGCACTCGTCTATCTCTGAATCTTTCGTCCTTCAATATAATAACGTTTTTCACAAGCATGTCCCATGGAAAATGTCTTTCTTGGCAGTGTTCCGTCTGTCATCACGCTTGGAAACAGCTGATCTTTCTCCATTGCTGGAAGTTCAATTCCTATCGTCTGCTCTTGTTTTGACAGTTCTTTTAAGACATCTTCTCCGTGGATATAATCAATACATCCTGAATTGTCTTTGAGATATTTATCTAAAAATGTCTGTATTTTATCAACTGCTAATTGATGTTTATGTAAATTCAAATGGAGAACTTCTTCCTTCTTTCCATAATAGCAGCGAATTGTTTGTCCTTCTTCGCTGCAACATTCTGTTTTTAATGCATGTATTAATTCTTCTGGATCTGTTCCAGTAATGACTCTGTGAATTGGTTCAAACTGCTGGGAATCATCATGCAGATTCTCGAGTTCTACCAATGCATATCTCGCTGGATGGTCCTTGATATGTTCCCATCGATGATTTTTCTTTAACTTCTCGTAGCAGGCTTTTGCCGTTGCAAGAGAATGGTTCCATCTCCGACTGCATAGACCATTGGATCATCACTTAAATCTTTATATTTTTCTGTCATTTGTTCTTCATATGATCGTAGTTTTTCTAAAAATTGTTCTTTGACCTCTCCGTCTACCAGCATCCTGCGATATGTCCGCCCTCCTGCATCAGATCAAATTCATATAATTTCTCAAGATTCGCCTTCTGCTCTGTCACGATTTCTAATACTTCATTTTTCCAATCATCGCATAGCAAGATCACGTGTGGCAATTCAATCGGTGCCTGATAACGAATCTTCATTCTTGGTGGGATTCGCTCCATGACTGTTTTCTCTGTGGAACGGATTTTTGCTTCGTGTTCTGGCGTATAACTATATTGTTCCAGATCGATCGCACCTACGATCCCTCTTCGAATCTTTCCATTCTGCAAGGTTCTTTCCACATAAACCAAAGAATTTTCATAAGTTTTCAACAGATGATCATCTGCATAATTCTTCATTGTGGATTGAATCTTTCGGATCTTTTCATCTTCTTCCTCACTTCCAAGATATGCTTCTGGAAGCATTAGATGTAACGTTGAAGGCGTATTTCCTACATACTCTTTTACTTCATCCCAGTATTCTGGCTGAGATGAAAACTGGTCACAAGCGATCACGGCCCATTTCTTCATAGAATCTACCTGTGGCATTAAAATATTTGCTGGTAAAAATGTTTCGCTCATGTTTTTTTCCTCTTTTCTTATATTCTTCTTTTCTATAATCTTCTGATCATACAGCGTTTCTTGTAAAATGAGATTCCATAACAATCAATCTCTTCATACTCATCTTCATAATCTTTGCATACATTTTATCTTGAATCTGTTTTAAAGCTTTGGCACACTGCGATGACATATCATTTAAAGTTTTTGCGTATTTAACTTCAAAAACAGCAACTCTTCCCTGTTCCATATCGTGAACCACTACATCACTTCTTCCTTCGCCATGTTCTTTATTCGATTCAACCGAATATCCTGCTCCAGCAAAAATTCCCAGTAAAAATGCATGATAGAAATCTTCTTTGTAATCATGATAACTGATGGTCTTTCGAAGTAATTTTGTCATCTCAGCTGACAATAATTCTTCATTTCCATCCCATACTGCCTGAAATAATTTCTTTCGTTCCCATCCTTTGACACTGTCATCAAACCATTTTAGGATTGTATTCTGATAAATTTCTTTTACTTCAAGATTCGGAATGATTAAAGCAGTTCTTTCTTTTTCCAAGCTGTTTTGGCTTTCTTCTTGTGCTTTCGTTAAGTATCCAGTTAAGTATAAGATACTCCATAGATTTTCTTCTGAAGAATGGAGATAATCATATGTTAGATTCTCTTCTATCTTTTGTTCAATAGAATTTCCTGCCAATAAGGTTTCTAATTTTCTCGTAATATTACTTCCTGCATAATCAATAAACGACCTTATGATTTCATTTCCGCTCGTATTTTTCCAATAGCTTACTGGTTCTTTTTTCCCTTCCTGACAGTAATTCAATGCATAATTCATCACATCCCATGGACAATATACATCCACCGATCCAAAATGATAACCATTGTACCATTCTTTTACCTCGTGTGCATATGCAGATGCCCCAATATCTTTAAGAATCTGATCCACTTCTCTCTGTGTAAATCCAAAATATTCATTTAATCTTGTAGAAGAAATCGTATCCGAAACAAAATTATTGGTACCTGTAAATATACTTTCTTTTGCAACTTTCAGGCATCCTGTGATCACTGCTATATTAAGATCTGTATTATCTTTTAATGAGCTGCTCATCATCCCTTTTACTATATCAAGCATCTGATCATAGTATCCATGGTCACTCGCTTTCGCGATCGGTACGTCATATTCATCTAACAGGAAAATGACTTTTCTTTTGTAATACTTGTGCATCATTCGCATCAATGTGGCAAATGCCAGGGTTGTCTCACTCTGATTCCCATTTCCTGCTTTTAAATGTAAAAATATCTCTTTATCATCTGGATCAATCTCATCGCTTTCTAGTAAATACGTATGTTCCTTGCATAGATTGGCAATTAACGCCTGTAACCTTTGATACACACTTTCGAAATCAAGCCCATCCACATCTTTCATTGAGAAAAGATCGTTGGGCATTGGTTCATCCACTGCTCACATATCTGTTCTTCTTTCTCTATCTTAAGTCCTTTAAAATATTCTTTACTTTGCTTTCGGATATCCAGAAAATCAGATAACATACTCATTGCCAAGTTTTTCCAAATCTTCTTGGTCGTGTGATCAATGTTACTTTTGCTGTATTGTTCTGAAGAAGATCACTGATCAAACCTGTTTTGTCTATATAATAACATCCACTATCTCTGATTTCTGCAAAATCTGAAATACCAACTTTGATATTTAATTTTTTCATCAGTAACCTCCTGCCTTTCTTTGTTCTCTTAATACATGATATGTAAATTTTACAGTTCTTTTTCACACATATCTAACGCTGCTGCAATAACCGCATCCATATCATAATATTTATATTCTCCGAGTCTTCCTCCGAAGATGATATTTTCTTCTTTCTCGGCTAATTTCTTATACTCTTCATATAATTTTCCATTCTTTTCATCATTGACTGGATAATATGGCTCGTCTCCTAATTTCCATTCAGAACTGTATTCACGACTGATAACAGTCTTTGGAAGGTCGTTTCCTTCTTCGTCTTTTCCGAATTCAAACCACTTATGTTCAATAATCCTTGTCCATGGTGTCTCGGCATCTGTGTAGTTCACAGCTGCATTTCCCTGGAAGTTTGGCTGATCTAATACTTCTGTCTCAAATCTTACGGAACGATATTCTAATTCACCTAATTTATAATCAAAATATGCATCAATTGGTCCTGTGTAGATTACTTTCTCTGCTAATGCATCCAGTTCTTCTTTGTGTTCAAAATAATCTGTATTTAAACGAACTTCTACATCTCCTAACATATTTGCGATCATCTTTGTATATCCGCCCACTGGGATTCCCTGGTATAAGGCGTTGAAATAGTTATTATCAAATGTTAAACGTACTGGTAATCTCTTAATGATAAAGGATGGAAGCTCTGTACATGGTCTTCCCCACTGTTTTTCTGTGTATCCTTTGATCAGTTTCTCGTAAATATCTGTTCCAACCAGGCTGATCGCCTGTTCTTCCAGATTCTTTGGCTCTGTGATCCCTGCTTCTTTCTTCTGCTGTTCAATCTTATCTGCAGCTTCCTGCGGTGTGATCACACCCCACATCTTATTGAATGTGTACATATTAAATGGCAGAGAATATAATTCTCCTTTGTAATTTGCTACTGGTGAGTTTGTGAATCGATTAAACTCTGCAAACTTTGTAATGTAATTCCATACTTTTTTATTGTTTGTATGGAAGATATGTGCTCCATATTTATGTACATGGATCTTCTCAATATCTTCTGTATATACATTTCCTGCAATGTTTGGTCGTTTGTCGATGACTAAGACTTTCTTTCCTTTTGCTGTTGCCTGCTGTGCAAAGACAGCTCCGTATAAGCCGGAACCTACAATCAGGTAATCATATTGTTTCATTTTTGTTGTTTCCTTTCTTGTAAATTTCTTATCTATATTATCAAGGTATCTCCCAATATCCATTTTAAAAATAATATTTCTCTGGATAATTATAATCGTTGTAACGTGTGTTCACAATAATATATGGTACATCAACACCACGAAGCACTTTATTCTGCGATGCAATCCTTTGGTATTCTTCTTGTGTAATATGATTATATATCATTGGATATTGCGTTGCCGTATTCTGGTTCTTCCATGGCATACACTGCATAACTCTTGGAAGATTCTGAAACGTACAATCCTTGATATTAATCTCTGAAACACCTCCTCGCACCAAGATTGCTCTGATCTTACGATCCCTGTTATAGGAAGTATATTTTCCTTTGCTGTTTTTTCCAATATTCATAAATCTCGTATTGGTCAAAGACACTCTTTGCCAGTTCATCATCTCAATCCCACCGCTGACACAGTTTTTTATCATGCAATCAGAGATTGAGATATCTGTGTGATATTTTTCTACAGAATACTGATGTGTTCCTATTGCTTTTTCGAGATTTGAAAATATACAGTTTGTAATCTGCACATTCTGATTTGGCGTACAGTCATACTGACTCCAGCCATGAGTAAACCCTCTTGTTTTCTTATCTGGAGTATCTAGATTGATTGCCTCGGATGTATGACGTTTACTTGCTTTATATCCTGTAAAGGTACAACGATTGACATTTACATTCTGTGATGCATCCATCTCGATAAAATGTCCATATTTCATATTTTTAAATGTGATTCCCTCAATCGTAACATTTCTGTTATGACACATAACAAGTGCAATACAATTCTGACCAGTTTTTCCCTGATAATCCTGATCGATCACTGCCTTTCCTGTTGAATATATTTTAACATCATGAACCCATTATATTGTCCATGCACACCCTTTTTCTTCGCTTTCGATGGTTCCAACAATTCAAAAATACCACCACTTGGTTTCATTTTCTTTGCTTTGGTTTTCATAATCTTTTTAATCGTTACACCATCTTTGAGTTCGATCGTAACATTGGATGGAATATATAAAACATTTGGTATCTTATAAGTCCCCTTTTTCATGACTAATTTTCCTCCACCCTTTTTTTCGAGCAGTTCTAAATAAGAGCGGATCGCAAAATACTGTTTTGTTGTGGAATTGTAGTATCCTTTTGCTTTTTTGTACTTTCCTTTATATGGTGATGACTTTGGCGTGATCGTGTATGTCTTCTTTGCTGCAGCTTGTGCTTTTGTGTTTGATGTTAACATCATCGCTGAAAATACCGTGATGGCTGTAATTGCAAACACTAATTTTCTTTTTTTCAAATTTATTTTCTCCTTAGTTTATTTATACTCTTTTTCAAATCCGATTTTGCACTATTAATTGATTTCTGTGTTGCCGCATTGCTGTATAATATTTTCTTTGACTTCTTTAATTGCTTCTGCACATACCTCCACTTCTTCTTGTTATACTTTTGTGCTTTTAACTTGGATACTTTGTGAATCATATCATCAAATTTATTCATCAGCTCTTTATTCGGAATTCTTACTTCCCCATTCTCGTAACTTAAGAATCCATATACGATCATTGCAGAAAATATCTCATTTTTTGTCGTTAAATTCATTGAAACTGCTGCATATTCCTGAATCTTTGCTGTTACTGCCTCTCCCGATATCATTAATGCGAGATCATTTTGTACATCATCTATGTTTTGTCTGATATAATAAAAAATCTCATCATATGGTCCTGAACTTGTCCAGTAATTTCCAATATTATTATTTGTCAATGCCAAAACTACAGATCTTGGATTATACATTCTCTCTCCTGATTTTGTCGTATAACCATCGTACCATTCTTTCAAATCTTCTCTTGAAATATGAAGCTCTCGTGTATTCCTCGTATATTTCTCATACAACTGATCTACTTCTGAATCTGTAAATCCAAAATATTCATTATATTTCGCCTCAGATGCCATTGTATATTCCCAAAACATATTTAATTCCGATCCACTGGAATACTTAGCAATCGGAAGAATTCCTGTCATATAAGTCAATTGTACATATGAACGATCCTTCAAAAGGTTACTTAAAAATAGCACATACTGCTTTTTATTTTCTTCTGTAACAAAATCCTTATGAAAAATAAAATCCCATTCATCCAGTACAAAAACAAATCTTTGCTGGTCACATTCTTCGAATATCGTCTCTAATACATCTGCTGCCGAATCATCTTCATAAATTTCGATCTGTGGATATTCTTTTCTTAAATCTCTGATCAGATTTGTTTCGATCCTGTCTATATAGTCTGTATATGAATCGCAATCTCTTGGCATCTTGCTGAAATCTATTGATATTACATTATATTGATTCCTGTATTTATTATATAAATCATTCTGTGATATTTTAATGATTTAAAAATTGAATCTGAATCCTGTTTTTTTCCTAAAAAAGCAGTAATCATATTGGCCATGACTGTCTTTCCAAAACGTCTTGGACGTGTAATGCATATATGGGTATTACCTGAATCTAAAAAAGGAAATAATTCTGATAGCATTTGTGATTTATCTACAAAGTATGGCTGTTCTGTTTGTCCTTTGTATAAGACATATGAAGTTGAACTGTTTAGATATCTGCCCATGATCTTCCCTCCCATTTATGCAAAAATTAAACCTTTTTGTTCATTCAGCATATCTATAAGCAAATCTCTGTTATAGATATAGCAATAATTATTTTCACAAATTCTTTCAAAATCGGAAATTCCTATTGGAATTTGGATACTATTCATGTTTCTTAATGTCTGTAAAATTTAAATTATTATGCTTTTCAATATTTAGAAAAATAACACAGAGGTCCTTTTTTTGAAACTTTTTTATATTTTCCACCTATTTTCATTGAAATTTAATACACAAATATCAAATAATTGTTTTTTTATTATACATTATTTGTTATTCTAAGTCCATTTTTGTTTTTGATATCTAAAACACCATGGCGAGCAAACCAATAAAAAGCCATATCCATTTTTGATATGACTTTCTAACTAATTTTACTCTATACGTTAAATTCATTATTTAATTTATTTGGAATTTTTTGAATAATTTATTTTAATACTGCAATTTATTCATGATTTCTTAATGTCTACGGGAGTTTAAGTTCTCTCTTTATTAAAGACTCCCCATCTGTATTATTTTTGTTCTATATTTGTTTCATCTATTTCTTTCTCTATATATTTCTTAGCATCCTTCATAAAACTCACAGCAATCATCACAATAACTAATCCAATAGGAAATGCCGCAACAATACTAACACTCTGTAAATTGCTCATTGAACTCTTTACAAATAACAATGCTATCGGAAGTAATATCAATAAAATACACCACATTAATTGAATTCCTTTATGAGGCTGCTCATCTTCTTCTAATCTGTGATAACTATAACAAGATGCTGTTAATGCAATGGAATCAAATGAAGTTGCATAAAATGCAATCATTGTTACTAATACTACAATCATAACTACTGGAGCAAATGGCATTGTTTTATGATTGAAACAATCATAAGATAAAGCGCTTACGTAAATTTGAAGTTGTCAGCTGTTTTTCTATATTGTTCTGTATATCTGCAAATGGTTGTTTGTGATCTCTCAAAATGTCCA
>ENA-OQIM01000287-OQIM01000287.1-human-gut-metagenome-genome-assembly--contig:-NODE-287-length-18588-cov-1.174476_pt1 | contig 18588 bp, 29 predicted proteins | sample MGYA00242579_ERZ504744 | MGnify/ENA primary metagenome ERZ504744 (study PRJEB26092, sample SAMD00036441) | human gut metagenome | host: Homo sapiens | study: EMG produced TPA metagenomics assembly of...
TCCGCGCCTAGCATACTGGTATCCGAAACTAGAATTACATCGGCTTTCAGCAATTCCTTATGTTCCTTGATGAAGGTATTCAGACTGGGAGAACCTATTTCTTCTTCACCTTCGAAAATAAATTTCACATTGTGTTTCAGCAGTCCGTTTTTTACTACGTATTCGAATGCTTTTACTTGGATCATAGCTTGTCCTTTATCATCGTCAGCGCCACGTGCCCAAATGTGTCCGTCGCGAATTTCAGGTTCAAAAGGTTGGCTTTTCCAAAAGGCCCAACGGCTCGGCAGGCATTACGTCATAGTGGGCATAAATCAATAGGGTAGGAGCATCATTGCTACATGCTTTTGTGCAAATACCAATGGATTGCCTTGTGAGGGCATTACTATGGCTTCATCTGCTCCGGCTGCCAACAAAAGTTCTTTCCAACGTAAGGCACAGGCCAGCATATCGTCTTTATGTTCGGGTAAAGCACTGATGCTGGGAATACGGATGAGGCTGAAAAGTTCCTCCATGAAGCGTGCTTCATTTTCTTTAATGTATTGTTTTATTTCCATAATTGAATGATTCTTATAGTTGTGTAGTCCTGTCTATCAGATAATAATCCAAAATGGTCATGGCAGCCATGGCTTCTACAATGGGGACGGCACGCGGCAGCACGCAGGCGTCATGACGTCCTTTGGCTTTCATGGTCGTGTCTGTGCCGTTGATATTTACAGTATGTTGCTCCATCAGAATTGTGGCAACTGGTTTGAATGCCACACGGAAGTAAATGTCTTGTCCGTTGCTGATGCCTCCTTGTATTCCTCCGGAATAATTACTTTTTGTTTCTACTCTTCCATTATTATTATAAAATACATCATTCTGCTCGCTGCCTTTTAGTTCCATAGAGTCAAAACCTTGTCCATAAGAGAAACCTTTTACGGCATTGATACTTAACATGGCATTTCCTAGTGCGGCATGTAACTTCCCGAATACGGGTTGGCCTAATCCGATAGGGCATCCTTTGATGACGCAACTCACTACACCACCTATTGTATCGCCTTCTCCTTTGATTTTCCAGATAAGCTCTGCCATTTCCTTGGCTTTCCCCGGATCGGGACAACGCACATCGTTTGTTTCTATCAATTCGAGGTTATAGCTTTTGTAATCTTTATCAAGTTTGACAGATCCTACTTGTGAGGTATAAGCTGTGACACTGATTCCTAGTTGTTTCAATGCTAATTTGGCTAAAGCTCCTGCTACTACGCGCGAAATGGTTTCTCGTGCTGATGAACGTCCCCCGCCACGGTAATCACGGATTCCGTATTTTTGCATATAAGTATAATCTGCGTGTGAAGGCGGAACAGATTCTTGATATTCTCGTAGTCGTTTGAATGTTGGTTCTTGTTCCATACCACAAATCCGATGGGGCAACCGGTGGACTTGCCTTCGAATATACCTGAAAGGAATTCCACTGTATCAGGCTCCTTGCGGCTGGTGGTAAGTAATGACTGTCCGGGACGGCGGCGGTTCAGTTCCTGCTGAACGAAATCCATATCAACCTTAATACCGGCAGGGAAGCCGTCAATGACGCCGCCTACTCCCGGTCCATGGGATTCACCGAAACTGGTTAACCGGAAAATATTACCAAATGAATTGAACATATTGCTTGTAGTTTTAAAAGTTTCTTTCCGTAAAGATAATGATTTTAGGGATAATATGCTTGATTGTTGTTGAAAAATTAGTGAGATGGATAAAATAGGTACGGATTGTATGATTTTACAGTTTTGGCTATAAAAAAAACTGCATGGTTTCTACAATCCGTACCCGAAAGCTGTTTCTTAAGATTGGAAACAGGGACTTGTAAAAGTTAGAATTCTACTTTAGGTGCTTTATCAGCTCCTTCTTCAGATTCAAAATATGGGCGTTTGTCAAATCCGAACATACCTGCAAGCAAATTGCGGGGAAAAGTGCGGATAGCTGTGTTATATGCGCGTGCTGTGTCATTGAATCTTTTGCGTTCTACACTGATTCGGTTTTCTGTACCTTCCAGTTGTGCTTGCAACTCTTTGAAGTTCTCATTGGCTTTCAAGTCGGGATAAGCTTCGGTGATAGCGAGCAGGCGGCTCAACGCACTACCTACTTCGCCTTGTGCCTTTTGATAGGCCTGCATTTTTTTCGGGAGTCAGGTCATCGGCGCTGATCTGCATTTGAGTGGCTTTGCTACGGGCGTCTACTACAGCTTGAAAAGTTTCTTTTTCGTGTGAGGCGTATCCCTTTACTGTATTTACCAAGTTGGGGATTAAATCAGAACGGCGTTGGTACTGGTTTTCTACATTGCTCCACGCTGTGCTGACAGATTCATCCATTTTTACCATACCATTATAAGAGGTTATTCCCCAAATGGCAATTAATACAATGACTACTATTACAATAATCGTTGACTTTTTCATATGTATATACTATTAAAATTATGAATATTCTTGTTCTTAAAAACGGCTTCCGGCTCCTCCGCCTCCAAAGCTTCCACCTCCGAAACTTCCTCCGCTAAATCCGCCGCCACTTCCACCGTGGCCACCAAAAAATCCTCCTCCCATTCCGCCTATGAACGGACCTCCTCCTCGGGGACCTTTGTAATTCTCATCTCTCGACCGTTCTTTCCGTCTGAGGATATGTCCGCAATTTCTGCATTTATATACTACTTCTTCAGTCTTTGTTCCGTTACTTCGGTCTATAACTTTGGAAGAAAGACGTTGCAATTTGTGTTTTTTGCAATGGGGGCAGCGTGTTTTACGCCAGTTTGCATATAATCCGATGCCAATAAATCCTCCGAAAATCACAAAAAAGATGATGATGAATTCCAAAGGATCATCTTCGCTTTCGTCATTGTTTATATTTTCCATGGAACCGTCCAGATAGCCGTTTACGGCCCGTATTCCTGCTACCATTCCTGCGTTCCAGTTATTGTCCTTGAAATAGGGCAGCATATAGCGGTTCTGAATCCGTTTGCAGATGGCATCCGGCAATATCCCTTCAAGACCATATCCAGTAGCGAACTGCACACACCGCTCGTCGGTGGAAAGCAAGATGACCAGCCCATTGTCACGTTCTTTTGCCCTACGCCCGTTTCCTGTCCCAGCCGGTGGGCGAAATCAAAACAATCACCTCCCTCTATGCCTGTTACCGCTACCACTAATGTTTGTATACCTGTTTTTGCTCTAAAGCGTAGAGGATGCTGTCCATAGTGGTGACAGCGTTGATGAAAGGATACCGTCGGGATTGCTGACGTAGCGGGTACGGTTTTGCAAATGTACCATCGGTATGTCTTTTATGGCATATTCTTTGGCTTGAAGGTGGACGGAGCAAGGAGCATGAAAAAAAGTAAGTAAAAATGTCAATTTTCTCATTGGATGTATTTGTCTACAAATGCTTTTACTTTTTGGGTATATTCTTCGGTATTGAACAGATAGGAGTGTGCATGGTCTGCTTCCGGAACTATCCATAATGCTTTGGGCTGAGGTTTTGCCTCATACAATTGGTACACCATCCATGTGGGTACGTAGTCATCTTTATCACCATGGATAAAGAACATGGGCAGATGGCATCGGGCTACCTGTTTCAATGCGGATGCTTCTTTGAATCCCCATCCATATTCCAGCTGGCATAACCAGTCGGCAGTGTACATTAACGGGAATTGAGCAAGCCGAATTGTTCTTTCAATTCTTTGGAAAATTGATCCCATACGCTGGTATATCCGCAGTCCTCGACAAAACATTTCACATAGTCGGGTTGCGGTTCGCCTGAAACCATCATAGTGGTGGCTGCACCCATCGAGATTCCATGTACTACCATGCTGGTACTGTCACCGTAAATTCGATTGGCAACCTCCATCCATTGTGTTACATCTTTGCGGTCTAACCATCCCATTTGTATGGCATTTCCACCGCTCAGACCAGTATTGCGCAAATCAGGTAGGAGGATGTTGAAATCCAATTTTTTATTGTATAGATAACCTATCATCATCATGCGGATGGCATTGTCTGTATACCCGTGTACTATAACTGCGGTTTTGGCTGTCGGGCGGCTGGAAGCCACATAGTAAGCATGCAGTTTTACGTGGTCGGGAGAATAGATAAAGGTATCTTTCAGTGCTTGGTTCTGTTTCAGACTATCTATCCATGGTTTTAGATAGGAGTAAGTCTTAAACATATATTGCCAGGAACTTTCTAAATTCTTTCCCCTGTTTTTAGGCGTAAGGAATAGTCCAGCATATATTGACTGGCTCCAAGTAGGACTATAATAAGCAGAACGAATATACAACTCGTTCCAATAATCATTTTTTTTCTTTTCATACCTTATCTATTTGTTCCATATATCCCATGCACCAAAGGCTTGCAATAAGAGCATTTCTAAACCGTTTTTGGTAATTGCCCCTTTGTCTGCCCCCTTTTTCATAAAAAGAGTAGTGTCAGGATTATATAACAAATCATAAAGCAAATGGTTGGGTGTGAGATATTGGTATGGAATATTGGGATATTCATCGGCACGGGGATACATACCTACAGGAGTGCAGTTAACAATTACTTTATACTCATCCATGATTTCGGGAGTGAGCTGATCGTAAGTCAGCATTTCTTCACGCAGGTTTCGTGATACGAATTTGCATTCCAAACCTAATTTTTTCAGTCCGTAGGCAATTGCTTTCGAGGCACCTCCTGTTCCTAGAATCAGAGCTTTTTTGTGCTGGGGTTCCAACAAGGGGTCGATAGATTGAGTGAAACCAATCACATCGGAATTATAGCCTATTAGCTTGGTCTTACCTTTTTGGCGGACAATTTTGATTACATTGACGGCTCCGATGGCTGCCGCATCTTTATCCAGTTCGTCCAAATAAGAGATGACTTGTTCTTTATAAGGTATAGTGACATTGAACCCTACTAAATCAGGATTAGCCAATAACACAGAAGGCAGTTCTTTGATGGATGGGATTTCAAAGTTTACATATTCGGCATCAATGTTTTCCGAATGAAACTTTTCATTGAAAAAAGTTCTTTGAGAACGAGTGTCCTAACGGATAACCTATCAAACCATATTTTTTCATAAAACTCTATACTTTAAATTATTTCGTTGCTAAATAAAGCGTACAGATACCTAGCGTCAACCGTTTGAAACTCACCTGATTGAATCCGGCTTTACGGATAATGTCTGTCATTATTTCGCCTTGTGGAAAGGCTTTGATGGATTGCGGCAGGTAAGTGTAGGCACTACGGTCTTTAGAGAGTAGCTTGCCCAAAGTGGGGATGACTATTTTAGAATAGACAGCATATAGCTGTTTCATGGGAAACCAGTCGGGTTCAGAGAGTTCCAAAATGACTAGTTTTCCGTTGTCTTTCAGTACGCGGTGCATTTCGCGGAGTCCTTTGTCAAGGTCCTCGAAATTGCGTACACCGAATGCTACGGTAATAGCGTCAAAGCGTTTGTCGGGAAAGGTAAGTGCTGTACAGTCTTCTTTAGCAAAGGAGATACGGCTGTCCAGTCCGGCGGCTTTTACTTTTTCACGTCCCACATTCATCATGCCTTCGGATATATCGGTACCTATCAGCTCTTGGGGGTGAAGTGTCTGACAGGCTTGAATGGCAAAATCGCCCGTTCCGGTGGCTACATCCATTATGTGTTGCGGGTGAAAAGGTTTCAGCCAGTTAATGGCTTTGCGGCGCCAGCTTTTGTCAATATTCCATGAAAGGGCATGATTCAACTGGTCGTAAGCAGGGCAATGTTGTCGAACATTTTCTCTACTTGGACGCTTTTCTTTTCGTCAGCGTTGTAGGGCTTGATTTTTTCTTGTGGGTAGTTCATGTTTAATTAAAATTGAAAATTAAAGATTAAAAGGAGAGGGTGGAGGATTTTTGGATTCCTGTACTTGTCTTTTAATCTTTAATTTTTCATTTTTATTTATTTCAAGTATTCGGTTACGTTCTTTTCTATACGTGCGGCGATGTTTTCAGTGTCTGCTTTCACAAATTTTTCGCCGGTGATGTGCTCGAACAGTTCCATGTAGCGTTCGCTGATAGAATTTACGATTTCCGGAGTCATTTCGGGAACTTGTTGTCCTTCTTTGCCTTGGAAACCATTTTCCATCAACCATTCGCGTACGAATTCTTTAGAAGTTGTTTTTGAGGTTCGCCTTTTGCAAAGCGTTCTTCATAACCTTCCAAATAGAAGTAACGGCTTGAATCCGGAGTGTGGATCTCATCCATCAGGTAAATAGTGCCGTTGTGTTTACCGAATTCGTATTTGGTATCTACCAGGATCAGTCCGCGTTCTGCAGCGATTTCAGTACCGCGTTTGAACAGAGCCAATGTATATTTTTCCAATATTTCGTATTCTTCGGGAGTAGCCAGACCTTGTTTCAGAATTTCTTCCTTAGAGATGTCTTCGTCATGCAGGCCCATTTCGGCTTTAGTGGTTGGAGTAATGATTGGTTCGGGAAATTTCTGGTTTTCTTTCATTCCTTCGGGAAGTTGTACACCACAGATTTCGCGAACGCCGTTTTTGTAAGCACGCCATGCGCTACCGCACAGGTAACCACGGACAATCATTTCCACAGGAAAACCTTGACACATAACTCCTACGGTAACCATAGGATCTGGGGTCGCCATTTTCCAGTTGGGGCAGATGTCAGTAGTTGCATCCAGAAATTTGGCTGCAATCTGGTTCAGCATTTGTCCTTTGTAGGGAATACCTTCAGGCAGAACTACGTCGAATGCGGAGATACGGTCGTAGCTACCATTACTAACTTTTCGTCATTGATGTTGTATACATCACGCACTTTGCCGTGGTACACACTTTTCTGTCCCGGAAAGTTAAAGTCTGTTCTTGTTAATGCTTTACTCATGTCTTTATTTATAATTAAAATCAATAAATTCGTTTTATGTTTTCAGATTTTTCACTTCGTTCAGAATGGCATGAATGAAGGGTTTTCTGTTTTTCTTCAAACTTCTCGTATGCTTCCACAATGCGGGTAACCAGTTTGTGCCGTACAATGTCCTTCTTGTTGAGTTCGATGAAACTGATTCCTTTCACGCCTTTCAGAATTTTTAGTGCTTGTATCAATCCCGAAGTTTGTGAAGATGGTAAGTCTATCTGTGTCATGTCACCTGTTACAATCATTTTGGTGTTCATCCCCATACGAGTGAGGAACATTTTAATTTGCTGGGTGGTGGTATTTTGAGCCTCGTCCAATATCACTACAGCGTCATTCAAGGTGCGTCCGCGCATAAATGCCAATGGGGCAATTTGAATCACATTCAGTTCCATATATTCTTTTAGCTTGGCGGCGGGAATCATATCTTGTAATGCGTCATATAGTGTTGTAGATAAGGTCAATCTTATCTTTCATATCACCAGGTAAAATCCGAGTTTTTCTCCTGCCTCTACAGCTGGACGGCTCAAATAATTTTTTGATTTCTTTGTTTTTCAGAGAACGGACAGCAAGGGCAATAGCGGTATAGGTCTTTCCTGAACCTGCGGGACCGATAGCGAACAGCATATCGTTCTTCTCATATTCTTGTACCAGCCTCAATTGGTTCTCACTACGGGGGACGATCGGTTTTCCTGTTACACTGAATACAATAGTATCCCCTGTTTTCTCTATTTGGGGTGAACGACCTTTCACTATATCTAAAATCACTTCTTCTTTCAGTGAATTATACTGGGCGCAATGCTTTTCCAAAGCCAATATATTCTCTTCAAAAGCACACATTTCCTCTTCGTCTCCCAATACTTTGATGACATTTCCACGTGCCACAATTTTTAATTTGGGATACAAAGCTTGTATCATTTTCATATTGACGTTGTTTACGCCATAAAATATAACAGGATCAATATCCTCTAAAACTATATGTTTTTCTATCATTTAACTAGTTTAGGTACTTTACGTACTTGTTTATAGGGTGCAAATTTAATGAAAGGTTTTCATTGTTCTTATTTTCCGGCAATTTATTTGCATTAAGCTTTTCAGAAAAGGATTTTAATCTATCTTTGCGAGGAATTTGAAAAGATAGTTAGATTATGAATTGTATGAAAGGTGCATGTTGCACGCTATTGTCACTTTTGTTTTCCTTGACAGTTTCTTCCGGTTGCAAGGAAAAAGATATGTCCATGAAGATGAATGAGCCTCATAATATAAAAGGTGTAATTAGCTATAAACGTAGTTTCGGTGATTTGAATGATACTCATCTCAGTGTAGCGAAGAAAATAGGAATTCGCCCGTTGGCTTCTCGTTCGGAAGCAGAGGGATTGGGTGGTAAATTGGTCCAGATAAAACCTTGTGAGCGTTATGCTATGGATTCGCTGACTCACTCCATTCCTTTTCTGATTCCGCAAGCTAGTGCGTTATTGGATACAATAGGAGCCAATTTTTTTGGATTCATTGAGTTGCAAAGGATTGAATCCTAATCAAATCATTGTTACTTCTGTACTTCGTACGGCAGATGATGTGAAACGTCTTCGTCGTCGCAATGGAAATGCTTCTGCTAATTCAGCTCATGCTTTTGGGACAACTTTCGATGTCAGTTACCGTCGGTTTTGTAAAGTGGAAGATCCGGATGGACGTCCTATGCAGGATGTTAGTCCGGATACGCTGAAGTTGGTATTGGCCGAGGTACTCCGTGATCTTCGGAAGTCGGACAAATGCTATATCAAATATGAGTTGAAACAGGGATGTTTTCATATAACAGCCCGCTGAATTATTGAATTTTCACTTGGTTAGAGGCTTTACGATGCGGTATTTCATATATTTGGCTTATGATGGGACAAATTATCACGGTTGGCAGATTCAGCCAATGGTGACAGTGTACAGGAAACATTAATGCGTGCTTTTTCTACTTTTCTCCGTCAAGAAATAGAGGTAGTGGGAGCAGGACGTACTGATGCCGGCGTGCATGCACGTCTCATGGTCGCGCATTTTGATTATGACCAGGAGTTGGATTGTGTTCAGATAACGGAGAAATTGAATCGCTTGCTTCCTTCCGATATAGCGGTTTACGATGTGAAGCGGGTGAAGGATGATGCGCATGCCCGTTTTGACGCGACTTATCGTACTTATAAGTATTATGTGACTATCCGGAAAGATCCGTTTAACCGTCATTATGCTTGGAGGCTTTTTAATTCATTGGATTTTGAGAAAATGAATGAGGCTGCCCGTGTATTGTTTGATTATACTGATTTTACCAGTTTCAGTAAATTGCATACTGATGTGAAGACGAATAATTGCCGGATTATGTATGCTGAATGGACGCGGGTGAGTGGAACAGAATGGGTATTTACTATTAAAGCCGACCGTTTTTTACGGAATATGGTAAGGGCTGTGTAGGTACGCTGGTGGAAGTGGGGCGTGGTAAAATGACTTAGATGGGTTCAGGAAGGTGATAGAGAATAAAGATCGTTGTAGTGCCGGTAGTTCTGTGCCGGGACATGCCTTGTTTTTAGTAGATGTGGGATATCCGGAAGAACTGTTTATTGTTTCTCCGTCAGATATTTCCAATACCTGACAGGCATATCTTGCCGGTGTTTTTTGGGGATTCCAACGTTCTTTGATACAAATGGACTTGAAATATGTTTTCCAAAGTTCCTGAAATAATCTCTCATTGTTGTCCATCAATGTTTCATTTAGCATTCCTGTGACCAGATGTGCTTGGCGGGGATCTTCAAATGTTACTTCTTCCATCTCTGTTAGATTATAGTAATACCCATATTGTCGCTTCACATCATAAATGAGCCAACGCTGGTCGGCAAAACGGTCTTTGAAATGATCCACAGCCAGTGGCAGTGCGTTGAATTGAGGTTTTACGGCTGCAAAGAAAGTTCCGTCCGCTGCTTTTTGGAAACGGACGAACTGCATGAGATGTACTCGTTCTCCATCTACTCTTTTATAGATTTTCGCAAGCTCCAGCACATCAGGATCGGCAAAGTTGGTCTCGATAGAATGAGGAGAGTTTATGGCCTTCTGGATATAGTGGAAAAGCATTTCGTCCACCTTTGGTAATTCTGATAACCAGCAGCAGGTCAAGCTGAAAAGGGCATGCTTGGAGATTTTTTTCTGTAATCCGCGCCACACGCGTCCGGCTTTCTCTTCATCAGTGGCTATGTGTATGGCTTCATTGTAAAACAAGGGTAGCGGCTCGCCTTCCATCAAGAGCAAGTCAGGAAAGGTTTTGCGGAAGTAAGCATCGAAAATGCAAGTCAGCAAGCCTTCAAATGTATGGTCGTAGATAAACAGAATCATTCGTTATCAGTAAAGTTTAGTATTAATTGGCGTTCGTCCACTTTCTTTTTGGGTTTGGGTACTAACAGTCTGCGTACTCCTGTTGGAGTTAGTTCATTAACAGTCCGGGTGGGGAGTTCGTTGCAGGTTATGAAGTATTGCGCTTTTTTCATCACTACACCTATTTTTTTCAGTTCATAGAATCCCAGTTTTGAGAAGCGGCGTGACGCGATGATTTGTCTTGCCGATTTGATTCCGATACCCGGTACTCTGAGAATCATTTCGTAATCTGCCTGGTTTATATCTATAGGAAATTGTTCTGGATGCCGTAATGCCCAACCTAATTTGGGGTCGATTTCCAAATCTAGATCAGGATAGGAGTCATCGACTATTTCTTCTACTTTAAATTGATAGAAACGTAACAGCCAGTCGGCTTGATACAAACGGTTCTCACGTACCAATGGCGGCTGTTTCAGTGCCGGAAGCCGTTTGTCGTATGTATTTACGGATATATATCCAGAGTAGTAGACGCGCCTCATGGTGGGGTGTTGGTAGAGTGAAGAAGAAAGATAAAGGATGTCTTTGTCTGATTCGGTTGTGGCACCGACAATCATCTGCGTACTTTGTCCGGCAGGAACGAAGCGTGGAACATGGCGGAATTTTTTTCGGTCTTCTTTGTTGGTAAGTATTCCCTGCTGGATATAGCGCATGCTGGTATACACTTTTGTGATCTTTTTCGGGAGCCAGTAATTTCAGATTCTCTTCTTTGGGAATTTCTATGTTTACACTGAGACGGTCGGCGTAGAGTCCGGCTTCATTGACTAGTTCGCGACTGGCTCCGGGGATACTTTTCAGGTGAATATATCCGTTGAATTTGTGTACTAACCGCAGGTCTTTGGCAACACGTACCAACCTTTCCATGGTGTAATCAGGATTGCGTACAACGCCGGAACTGAGGAAAAGCCCTTCTATATAGTTGCGTCGGTAGAATTCGATGGTGAAGGTCTACCAGTTCGCTTACCGAAAGCGTGGCGCGGGGAATGTCATTGCTTCTTCTATTGATACAATAGGCACAGTCATAGATACAATAATTGGTCAGCATTATTTTCAGCAAGGATATGCAACGACCGTCCTCGGCGAAGCTATGGCATATCCCCCAGCCGCCTACGGTGTTTCCCAATGGCGCCGGATTGGTTACGGCGGCACGGTCCCACTACTAGAAGCAGGAAACATCATATTTAGCAGATTCTGCGAGTATTTTCAATTTGGCAAGGACATTCTCATTCATTTGATCAGAATATTTCTGCCAAAAATACAGATAGTGTTTGGAATGGGCAAACGGTTTGGCATTCTCTCTGTTCATTTTTAACTTCTTTGTTACATTATGTTATTCTTTAGTCTTATTATCTGTGTCTTGCAATAGAAGAAAAATGTGTTTATTACCCAGCTAAATGCATTTGTTTCGCCTATGAATCAAGATAACCGGTCCTATAGTCAAAAAGAACCGGACGTTTTTTAAAAAAGGTCTAGTTCTTTTTTTTAAAAGAACTAGATGTTTAATAGAAAAGAAACTAGATCTTTTTTGAAACTTTCAAGTTCTTTTTTTTGAAATGTTTGAAGAAACACTGAAGCTGCCAATCAGTATTGTTTCGTTATCAATAATAAAAAGAGGGCGGATGTTTTGTTCCGTCCTCTTCTTTATCTATTGTTTAACGAAATTAATGACAATGTCCGCATCCGCATCCACCTTCATCACCGCATCCTTCTCCGCAGTCACCACAACCACAGCCGCATCCTTCTCCACTCATCATTTTTACCATTTCCTGAATTTCTTCATTAGTGGCTGTGCGGGATTCTACTACTTCACCTTCAAAAGTGAGATCTTTACCTGCATGAGGATGGTTCAAATCTACAGTTACAGTGTCATTGGTTACTTCGCTTACGGTAGCGTAGAAGTGATGTCCCTCATTGTCCTGTAAGGGAATGACAGCTCCCGGGAAGATGCGTTCTTCATCAAAAACACCATCAATGGTGAACATATCTTTAGATACAGTGCGCACACCTTCGGGCATATATTCTCCGTAGGCTTCTGCGGTAGGAATGACAAATTTAATTTGTCACCCTTCTTTAAGGCTGTTATTTCTGTTTCAAAGCGTTCCAGTGTGGTTCCTAATCCGGATATGAATTGGAAAGGATGTTCTACAGTTGCTTCTTCTACCAATGTTTTCTGGCCGTCCTGCATTACATAAAGTTTGTATGCTACGGTGATGTACTTATTTTCCATGTTTTCTTATTATAATAATGTAATATAACTATTTACGTAAGTTTTTTGTTGGCAAAGATACGAATTAATTCCCCTTAATCCTTTGTTATTTACGTTTTATATTACATAAATTTGTTATTATGATACTATAAATGCGCTTTTGATTGCGTTTTGATCCTTGATATAAATCAATTAACCGCTCGCCTTGATAGATTTTTGCTTTAATTAACGGATATATGACAACATGTCGTAAGCATGTTGGTTATATTTGCAGTGTAAGAGAAAGAGATAACGAGATTGTTTTTAAAAGGTATTATTTAGTTCTTAGGTACTAAATAAATTGTTTTTAGGTTTAACAAATTTAAAATTTTAGGTATTATGAAACGTTTAGTATTGTTGGTTGTAGTGGCATTAGGAATGTCAGCTACAAGTTTTTGCAGGAGAAAAAGTAGAAGGTAAAGATTGGAAGGTAGATGTTAACGTCGCAAAGTTGAGCAAATATTTGAATTTGGATGCACGTCAGATGGAGGAAGTTGCTAATATTTCTGATTATTTTGCTGACAAAGTACAAAGCGCAAGCTACGCAAAAGAAGCTAAACAAGGTAAAAAATTGCGTGAAGCCGTATATGGAAACTTCAAACTGATGAAACGTACATTGACAAATGAGCAGTACAAGAAGTATGTACAGTTGTTGAATGTTACATTGAAAAACAAGGGGTTGGATTCCTATATGGAAGATGTGGCGAATAAGTAAATTTATAAAATGAAATAAATGAACTGAAAGAGAATGCAAACCAATGCATTCTCTTTTTTATTTATCCGTTGGAAGATACAGTGTATATTTGTGATAAAATGATTGTTTAAAGCTCGATTTAGTTACGAATAATAATTTATAAGAAAAAAAATCTTCATTTTATTTGTTTGTTACGAAAAACGCCTTACCTTTGCAGTCGTTAAAGAAACAAAGAAAACAGATATATGAATATTACTACTCTAAATAACCTAGCAGTCCTGCATATTATTCGCGTCGTGGTGGTCACACTAGGAGCGTGAGAAAGGTTGTGTATGTGTAGTTGTACATATAAAGAAATAATTGGAAGCCTTTCTCACATGGTGAGGAAGGCTTTTTCAATAAGTATAGGACGTTATAGATTTAGAATAAGATGAAGAATCAGTTACGCAGTTCGTTTAGCACACAGGGTCGCCGTATGGCAGGAGCGAGAGCTTTATGGGTGGCTAACGGCATGAAAAAAGAAATGATGGGCAAGCCCATTATAGCCATAGTAAATTCGTTTACACAGTTTGTTCCGGGACATACCCATCTGCATGAAATAGGTCAGCAGGTGAAAGTTGAGATTGAAAAACTGGGATGTTTTGCAGCAGAATTCAATACGATTGCCATTGATGACGGAATAGCTATGGGACACGATGGTATGCTGTATTCACTGCCCAGTCGTGATATCATGCCGACAGCGTGGAATATATGGTGAATGCTCACAAGGCGGATGCAATGGTGTGTATCAGTAATTGTGACAAAATCACTCCAGGTATGCTGATGGCTGCCATGCGACTGAACATACCGGCTGTTTTTGTATCGGGTGGTCCTATGGAAGCGGGAGAATGGAATAACCAGCATCTTGATTTGATAGACGCCATGATTAAATCTGCTGATGCATCGGTCAGCGATGAGGATGTGGCTCAAATTGAAAATAATGCGTGTCCTGGCTGTGGTTGCTGTTCGGGTATGTTTACGGCTAATTCCATGAATTGCCTCAATGAGGCTATTGGTCTGGGGCTTCCGGGGAATGGCACTATTTTGGCGACTCATGCAACCGTACTCAGTTGTTTAAAGATGCGGCTGCTCTGATAGTGAAGAATGCTTATAAATATTATGAGGAGGGAGATGACAGCGTGTTACCACGCAACATTGCTACTCGTGACGCTTTTCTGAATGCCATGACATTGGATATTGCAATGGGTGGTTCTACCAATACTGTGCTCCATCTTTTAGCTATCGCCCACGAGGCGGAAGTAGATTTCAAGATGGATGATATTGATATGCTTTCACGCCATGTGCCTTGTTTGTGTAAAGTAGCTCCGAATACACAGAAATATCATATCCAGGATGTGAACCGTGCCGGTGGTATCCTTAATATATTGGGAGAATTATCCAAGGGTGGTTTGCTGAAAACTGATGTGAAACGAGTGGACGGCCTGACATTGGCGGAAGCTGTCGAAAAATATAATATATGTAAGAAAGAAGTGGATACTGAAGCAAAACGTATTTATTCAAGTGCTCCGGGAAACAAATTCAATATAAAGTTAGGTTCTCAGAATGCTGTTTATAAAGAACTGGATACAGATCGTGCCAATGGTTGTATCCGCGATTTGCAACATGCCTATAGTAAAGATGGGGGTTTGGCCGTTTTGAAAGGGAACATTGCACAGGATGGTTGCGTAGTGAAAACGGCCGGAGTGGATGAAAGTATTTGGAAATTCTCGGGGCCTGCCAAGGTGTTTGATTCGCAGGATGCTGCTTGTGAAGGTATTTTAGGAGGAAAAGTAGTCAGCGGAGATGTTGTTGTTATCACTCATGAAGGTCCGAAAGGTGGTCCCGGTATGCAGGAAATGCTTTATCCTACTTCCTATATCAAATCCAAGCATTTAGGAAAAGAATGTGCTTTGATTACCGACGGACGTTTTAGTGGAGGAACTTCGGGATTAAGCATCGGGCATATTTCTCCCGAAGCTGCAGCGGGTGGTAATATCGGAAAAATAGTGGATGGTGATATAATTGAAATCGATATTCCGAATCGCAGTATCAATGTGAAACTGAGTGACGAAGAATTGGCCGCCCGACCGATGACACCGGTGACCCGTGACCGTAAAGTTCCTAAAGCTTGAAGGCATACGCTAGTATGGTAAGTTCTGCAGATAAAGGAGGAGTGAGAATCATTGACTAAATTAGAAATTAAAAATTGAGAATAAAAAATAGATTTGTTGTCATTGGTCGATTGTCCGGCATCGTATTTTTTTGATTCTCAATTCTCAACTAAACAATTATGGCAAAAGAAAAGATAACAGGAGCAGAGGCGATGATGCGTTCTTTGGAGTATCAAGGAGTGAAAACTCTTTTCGGATATCCCGGAGGTTCTATCATGCCTACTTTTGATGCTTTATATCATCATAGAAATACATTGAACCATATATTGGTCCGTCATGAACAAGGAGCTGCCCATGCAGCACAGGGATTTGCCCGCGTATCCGGTGAGGTTGGTGTCTGTTTGGTGACTAGCGGGCCCGGTGCGACAAATACCATTACTGGCATTGCCGATGCTATGATTGACAGCACGCCTATCGTGGTGATTGCCGGGCAGGTAGGAGCTTCCTTTTTAGGTACGGATGCTTTTCAGGAAGTGGATCTGGTGGCATCACTCAGCCTATTACCAAATGGAGTTACCAAATTCGTCGTGCGGAAGATGTAGCTTGGGCTGTAGCCCGTGCTTTCTATATAGCTAAAAGCGGACGTCCCGGTCCTGTCGTTTTGGACTTTGCCAAGAATGCACAAGTGGAGATGGTGGATTATGAACCGATGAAGCTTGATTTTATCCGTAGTTATGATCCAGAACCTAATCCTGATAAGGAATCTCTTCAGGAGCTGCCGAATTGATAAACAATGCTCAAAGGCCATTAGTGTTGGTAGGACAGGGGGTAGAGTTAGGTAATGCGCAAGATGAGTTACGTGCATTTATAGAAAAAGCCGATATGCCTTGTGGCTGTACTTTGCTGGGACTTTCGGCTATACCAACTTCGCATCCTTTAAACAAAGGAATGTTAGGTATGCATGGAAATCTGGGGCCCAATGTCAAAACTAATGAATGTGATGTGTTGATTGCTGTAGGTATGCGCTTTGACGATCGTGTAACTGGAAAATTAGATACATATGCTAAACAGGCAAGGTGATTCATTTGGATATTGACCATTCTGAAATAGATAAGAATGTAAAAGTGGATGTACCCGTATTAGGTAATTGTAAATATACGCTAGCTATGCTGACGCAACTTATCCGGAAGAATGAACATTCCGAATGGATTGATAGCTTTACTGAATATGAAAAGACGGAATATGAACATGTTATCAGTAAAGAAATTCATCCTGTTGACGGGGCGTTGAATATGGGTGAAGTGGTGCGTGCGGTAAGTGAGGCTTCGAACAACGAGGCTGTATTGGTGACAGATGTAGGACAGAACCAAATGATGGCTGCTCGTTATTTTAAATACAGTAAGAACCGTAGCATTGTAACTTCGGGTGGATTGGGAACGATGGGATTCGGTCTTCCCGCTGCTATAGGCGCTACTTTCGGTCGCCCGGATCGTACTGTATGCGTATTTATGGGGGATGGCGGTTTGCAGATGAATATTCAAGAATTGGGAACTATCATGAGCAAAAAGCACCGGTAAAGATTATTTTATTGAACAATAACTATTTGGGTAATGTTCGTCAATGGCAAGCTATGTTTTTGGTCATCGTTATTCATTTACTCCGATGTTGAATCCGGATTATATGAAGATTGCCGAGGCATATGAGATTCCTGCCCGCCGTGTTATGAAGCGTGAGGAATTGCAGGCTGCTATCCATGAAATGTTGACTACTGACGGGCCATTCCTGCTGGAAGCTTGTGTGATAGAAGAGGGAAATGTGTTGCCGATGACACCTCCGGGAGCTCGGTGAATCAGATGTTACTGGAATGCTAATTTAATAATTATGGACAAGACATTATATACATTAATCGTTCATTCAGAAAATATCGCCGGTTTGCTGAACCAGATTACGGCAGTGTTTACTCGCCGCCAAATTAATATCGAAAGCCTTAATGTTTCTGCATCTTCCATCAAGGGGTGCATAAATATACTATTACTGCTTGGACCACCCAGGATGTGATAGAAAAAAGTGGTGAAGCAGATTGAAAAGAAAATAGATGTTTTGCAGGCACATTATTTTACTGATAGTGAGATTTATCAGCATGAGATTGCTTTGTACAAGGTTTCTACTCCTGAATTTCAGGAGAATCCTATGGCATCTAAAGTTATCCGCCGTTATAGTGCCCGCATTGTAGAAGTGAATCCGGTTTTCTCTATTGTTGAAAAGAATGGGATGAGTGAGGAAATTACTGCTCTTTATGAGGAGTTGCGCGGATTGGGATGTGTGTTGCAGTTTGTCCGTTCGGGACGTGTGGCCATTACTACCAGCTGTTTCGAGCGTGTGAACGAATATCTGACCCAACGCGAGGAAAGTATCGCCAGCAAAAAACAGAATAATGATGAGTGAGAATAAAGTAGGAACATACAGATTTGTGGCAGAACCCTTTCACTGTGATTTCAGTGGAAAGTTGACCATGAGTGTGTTGGGTAATCATTTACTGAATTGTGCCGGCTTTCATGCTGCCGACCGGGGTTTCGGAATTGCTACGCTCAATGAGAATCATTATACATGGGTACTTTCCCGTTTAGCTGTAGAGTTAGAGAATATGCCTGTCAATATGAGGGTTTCAGTATTCAGACATGGGTAGAGAATGTTTATCGTCTTTTTACAGACCGTAATTTTGCAATTTTGGACAAGGAAGGAAAGACTGTCGGATACGCCCGTTCTGTATGGGCGATGATCAGTATGGAAACTCGCAAACCTGCTGACCTGCTTACGCTTCACGGAGGTAGTATCATTGATTATGTATGCGATAAGAAATGTCCTATAAGCAAGCCCGGTCGTATTAAGGTGACAGAGAAAGCTCCGGTTTCTGAATACCAGACCAGATATAGCGATATTGATATTAATGGTCATGTGAACAGTATTAAGTATATAGAACATATTCTCGATTTGTTTCCTATAGAGTTTTTTAAAGAGAAACGGATTAAACGTTTTTGAGATGGCTTATGTAGCTGAGAGTTATTATGGTGATATATTGAGTTTCTACCGCGAGGAAGTGGAGGAGAAAGAATATGATATAGAGGTGAAGAAGAATGGCACAGATGTTGTCGTTCGTAGTAAGGTGATATTTATTTAGAATCTAATTTTTAATTTTAAT
>ENA-OQIM01000288-OQIM01000288.1-human-gut-metagenome-genome-assembly--contig:-NODE-288-length-18471-cov-2.613443_pt1 | contig 18471 bp, 20 predicted proteins | sample MGYA00242579_ERZ504744 | MGnify/ENA primary metagenome ERZ504744 (study PRJEB26092, sample SAMD00036441) | human gut metagenome | host: Homo sapiens | study: EMG produced TPA metagenomics assembly of...
CGATTCGCTGCTTGGTGAACGCCGCAACGATTCACAAGCGCTTGAATCCGTGTCGATCGAACGTCATATCGACGCAAAACACCGCCGGTTTCGTATGGCATACCGTTCCCGACGAAACCGTGCCATACGAAAACACACTGATGCTGATCGACGCTTGCAAGAAAGCCGGAGTCAGCATCGAAGCGCACCTATTCCCGCAAGGCGGGCATGGACTGTCGTTGGGCACTGCGGAAACCGCATGGCAGGCGTCAACGGCATTGAACCGAGTATCCAGATCTGGCCGCAGCTGGCTGTCTCTTGGATGCGCAGAACGTTCGCACGATAATCAGCGCAGCAGACGCCGTGACATCTAACCCCATCTAGTCACGTTTCCCGCCTGCGCAACCCGCACCCTGCATCTGCACAACCCATAAAATCGGGTTAAAAACCGGGTTGTGCAGACGCAGAACGCAAGTCGCGCAGACAGCACAACACCCCCGAACCGACCGGATAGACCGAAAATCGTAAGTTCGGGGGCAAAAATCAGCGGGGCTGACGGAAGCGACGATCGCCAATCGGATCGAACGGTGTATGCGGCTCGAGCTGATACCAGTACGCGACGGAAGCGACGTCGTCCTGACGCTCGAAATTGCCGCCCTCCTCAGTACCGATCTGCTGCCATTCCACACGCAAATCATGTTCGAAATAAATCGGATCGGGAATGTGCCAGCGATACAATCCGCGGGTCACCGGCGTATTCACATCCCAATACGCGCTCTCGCGATGCGAGGCGAGACGCTGCGAATAGAATGGGAAACCGACGTACGGCGCACAGAACGTCTGCTCATGCATACGCCCATGCTCGTCGAAATCGGCGAAACTCCACGCGCCACCGAAATAATCCTCGGCACCGGTGCTGCACCACGTGGGATACTGGTCGTCCCCATCGATGTACATCTTGACTTCACCCTCGCCCCACCAGCGGCTTTCCAACGCGGTGAGCGCCAGATACGTGCCGATATACGCGCCACGACCATGCACGCCGTCGAGCACCACATAGTCGCGGGCCAGTTCGGTGACGCGCTCGCGACGCCACTGCGCATGGAAACGCATGGTGCCGGCCGGAAGCGCGTCATATTCGGTATAGTCGATCTGGTAGAAGAACGCGGGAACGTCTTCATTGTGATCGTTGCGGAGCACGATGCGCGCATGTTCGAACGGCATGGAGAAGTAGCAGTTGAAACCGCGATTGGGCACGACCACCACCGGCATCGAATTGACTCGGCAGGCCTGCGCGTGGCCGCAGCAGAAGAAGTCGCCGACCGGGCATTGCACGGACGGGGTCTCCTCGCCATCCCAATAGAATTCCAGGATCAGGTTGCGAAGCACGTTCGGACCGGTAGACGACGTGCGGTCGGTGACCGTCATCCAAATATGGCGGATCACGCCCGGACCGTCCACATCCATCAAAGTGACGCTCTCCCCCGCTTTCACGGTCTGGATGCACGGACTGCCCTTGCGCGACGGGCCAAGTGACTGGCTGCAGTGGCCGCAGCGCCCTTGCCGCCCGTGGGATTCTCGGCGTTCACGCAACGTGTGCGCCTGGTGCCGCAACCGCAAGCAAGTCCAGCGGACTGCGCGCGGCGAACGCACCCAACGAATCAACCTGCATATCGTGACGTGAGCTGTTTTGCATGGTGCTCCAATCGTTATCTCGAGTCATAAGAAACCCCTTTTCCCGCTACTTTACGGCACCAGCGGTAATGCCCTGCGACAACTTGCGCTGGAAAATAATGAAGAAAATAATAGTCGGCACAATGCTCAGCAGCGAAGCCGAAGCAAGTGTGGTCGCATCCATCGTGCGTTGGCCCTGCAATGTGGCGAGCGCCAGCGGAATGGTCTGCACGTCGTCGCCCATCAGGAATGCCATCGGAATCATGTATTCGTTCCACGTCCACACGAAGAAGAACACGAACAGCACGCTGATGGTCGGCCAGGAAATCGGCAGCACCACCTTACGCAGAATCTGCCAGCGCGAGGCGCCGTCAATGGCTGCCGCTTCGAGAATGGCCTGCGGGAACGTACCGTATACGGACGACAGCAGATACGTGCCATACGCACTTTGAATGATGGTGAAGATGATGATGATCGCCAGTTTGGTGTTGTACAGTCCGACCTGCTTGAACATGGTGTACAGCGGGTAGAGCAGCGCTTCCTGCGGCATCATATTGGCAAGCATGATGGCGAGCACAATCCAAGTGTTGCCTTTGACCCTGCCGATGCCGAGCGCGAAGGAGTTCAGCACGGAAAGCACGACGGCGGCCACAGCCACTACCAGCGAAATAACCAAGCTGTTCCAGAATTTCAGCGGGAACTTGGTGGTGGTCCAGAAGGAGATGATGCCGTCCATGGTGAAATGCTTCGGCAGCGAAAGCGGGCCTGTGGCATTGTAATCGGCGGGTGTTTTGAACGCGTTGACGGTGAGCACGAGCAACGGGAAAAGCACGAGCAGTGCGGCTGCGATGAGCACGATGAGGGTGATCCAGTCGCCGGTCGAGCGCACATGTTGGGTTTTCTTGGATGCTTTCCGCGCTGCCGATGCGGTCATGGTTTGCGTCATGGTTGTTTCCTCGACTTTCGAAGTCTTGCGAGTCTTACATGTTACGGGTCAGTTGCGGTTTGAACCGTTCAGACCAGTTCCTTTTCGACGTGCTTCTGCACCATGGTGAACACGATGGAGAACACGATGATGACCACGGTGAGCGCTGTGGAGATGGCCGCGCCGTAGCCGACTTGTTGCACTTGGAAGAATTGATTGTAGGAATAGTATGATGGCACGGTGGTTGCCGTTCCCGGCCCGCCTTTGGTGAGCAGATAGACCGGTGCGAAGGTTTTCAGCGCGCCGATGGTGGCGGTGAGGATGACCACCAGCAGCTCGGGAATGATGGACGGCAGCGTGACCACACGGAATTTCTGCCACCAGTTGGCTCCGTCAAGACCGGCCGCCTCGTAAGTTCAGGATCCACGCGCTGCAGACCGGACATGAAGATCACGATCGGATAGCCCAACTGGATCCACACCAGAATGAACATCAGCACCGGAAGCGCGCTATCAGGGCTGCCGAGCCAGTTATGCTGCAACGATCCCAGGCCGAGCTTGACGAGCAGCGCGTTCACCGCGCCATCTTCCGGACGGAAGATCCAGCCATGATGATGGCCGCGACAGCAACCGGCAGCAACTGCGGCAGGTAGAACATGGCTCGCAGGAAGGAAGCCGTCTTGCCGCCGAATTTCTTCTGAATAACGTCAGTCAGCAGTGACGAAATAAATAGTCCAAGAATCGTAGGAATAACTACGATAGCCACAATAATCCAGAATGAATTAGCGAATGAAATCCAGAACGTGGAATCAGCGAACAGACGTTTCCAATTCTGCAATCCAACGAATTTAACCGGGCCAACTCCACGCCATCGAGTGAAACTCAAGTAAATGTTCCACACGAATGGAATAACGACGATAACGAGCAGACCTACCAGTCCGGGAACAAGATATGGTACGAATTTTGCGGAACGGTTTCCGGGAAGCCTTGACATTGAGACTCCCCCGTTTTTGGTCTTCTTTGACATTTTGGCTTTTCCTTTGGTTGCGCTGCGTTGCCTGTGAATATTTACGATTGCGATATTGGTTCGCAAGTTGTAATTTGCGATACCGCACGGATTATTCATGATTGATACTGAGCAAAACCGGAATAATCCCGTGCGATGTCGGATATGAGATCAGATATACGATCAGTTGGTCTTGACGCCCATGTCTTCCACACCGACGTCGTACTTCTCGTGGATACCCTTGAGCACGTCGGCCGGCTTCTTGGTGCCGTTCACCAGTTCCTGGAATTCCGCCGGAACAGCATCGGTAAGGTTGGAAGCGGCGTAATCCGGGTAGTAGCTGAGCTTGCCATCATTGGCGTAGGAGGCGTATTCCTCGATCATGGCCTTGCTCTTCTCGTCGTTGATCTTGCTGGCGTCGCCCGCCACCGGAATTCCGCCGGCGTTGCCGAGGTAGTTCTGCACATCGTCGGAAAGCACGTAGTCAATGAACTTCGCAGCGAGATCCTTGTGGTGAGAGCGTTCCGGAATCACCAGCAGATTGCCTGCGCAGCCAATCGCGAAATTCGATTCCGGCATCACCGCGGCGTCCCAATCGAAAGTGGTGATCTGCTTGACGAAACGTCCCTGATTCCAGGTGCCGGTCTGATAGATCGGATACTCCCCCTTGATGAATGCCTGCGTGGTGTCTTCGGCCTTCATACCGGTGGCGTTGTGGGAGATGAAGCCCTTGTCGAGCCAGTCGTTGATGGTGCTCACGGAATTGGTGAGAATCTTGGAGTTCCAGTCGACATCGCCCTTGTAGAGCTGCCAGTTGTCGATGAATTTGGCGTCGGCTCCTTGGAAACCAGCTGCCACCACAGCCACATCACGCCGTATTCCTGCGCGTCGGCGGCGATCGGCGTCACTCCGGCATCCACGAATTTCTGGCAGACGTCCACGAACTCGTCATAGGTGGTCGAATCTCCAGCCGTACTTGGCGAACAGATCCTTGTTGTAGTAGACGCGCTGGAATTCCGCGTAACTGGTCATGCCGTACCAGGTGTCACCATCCATGATGCCGTTTTCATCATACTTGGCCACGGCCGCATTGGCGCCGGTCACCTTCTTGTCCCAACCGTATTGATCGACGTAATCACCCAAATCGGTGAGCAGCCCCATGGTGGAGAGCACGCCGGCCGAACCGTTGCCGCGATTGGATTCCATAAGATCCGGCGCCTCATCGGAATTGAGGAATTGGCTGCCGTTCTGCGCGATCTGCGTGAACGACTTGCGTTCGAAATTGATTTTGACACCCGTTTCCTTTTCGAAGCTTCCGCGGCGCGACGCCATGCCTGGGTCTGGCCAGCGTCGTCTTCCTCGTAATACCAGAACGACAGGCTGTCTGGCGTTTCCTCGTCTTGCGCGGTGTCGCTGCCGCATGCAGCGAGCGTGGTCAGCGACATTGCCGCCGCGGCCGCAAGTGCGATGCCTCGTGTGATCTTCATGGTTCTCCTTTGTTATTGGTGGTTGTGTTGTTGAGTTATGTCTCAAGTTGTTTTTCAGTTATGAAGATTGATATGTGTCGCCTCCTTTTTTCGAAACGTTGACGATGGCCGCGGATTGGCGCTTTTCAATTCGGCAATCACCATCTTCGCTTCGGCTACAACGCCTTCACTTACTTTCGAATCGTTTCGATTATGGATACGGAAATCCGTCCGCCTTTCACGGACATACTCCTACAACCTTCTTTTCACACGTCACCAACTTTGGTAACGGAACCTCGACTATGCATGACCGGAGCGGACAGCTCCACCAATCCCTTGATGTCGCGATGCTCATCGATGGCGTCGACCAGCAGATCCACAGCCTTAGAACATAATTCCTGCGGCATGACCGGCATCTCGGTAATCGGCTGCGGCATCAGCTCTCCCTCGAAATACGTGCCGCACGACAATACCGAAATATCATCTGGCACCCGCAATCCCGAAGCCTGTAATTGCTGCAATACCAACTTCAGCACATTGGCGTTCGCCTGGTTGACAATCGCCGTGGGGCGCTCATCCAAAGAACGAAGCTCACGCACGAATTCCGCGGCATCAAAGCGATCGTCACGATGCTTGGAGGATTCATGAATCGTCATGCCCAACTCTTCGGCACGTTCCAGCAAAGCCTTGCGGAACAGCAGCACATAGCCCGAACCGCGATCGTAATCGGTCTCATTGTCACGCAAAAACATAGCGCTCCGATGCCCTTGGAATACAGCAATCCACAGCCATACGACCAGCCGTGGCAAAATCGATATCGACACAGGCACAGCCTTCATGCTCTGCAGGGTAACCGATGGCCACACAGGGTTTGGAATATGAGCCAGCCTGGGCGGTACGCTCGTCATGTTCCTCAATGTCGAGCAGCACCACGCCATCAACCAAGTTGCTTTGCGTCACGCGCCGAATGTCGGCCACCGCGTCCTCGCCGGTAAGCAACAGCACATCGTAGCCACGGTTCTTTGCCTGCCATGCGGTCTGCAGAAAGTAGGCGTTGTATTTGGCCTGATTGATATCACCGCGAATCGGCGCGCTGAGCGCAAAAATATGATTACGCATACCACGCATTTTACGGGCGTTGGCATCCGGAGTATATCCAAGTCGTTCAACGGCGGCCATCACCTTATCGGTGGTTTTGGCGGAGATGGAACGCTTGCCGGAAAGTACGTACGAAACGGTGCTGACTGACACCCCCGCCTCCCGAGCCACATCTTTGATGCCCGTCATCTTCCGCCTCCTTCGGCTCTCCAAGTCATTTGCGTTACACGTCATGCGTACCGCAGCTCTCGTCCATCGTTCAACAAAGCCATCCGCCGAGCCTTCCGGAATTTCTTCCGCAGAATCACGCTCGTATTTTATCGAATCGTTTCGTCGAAAACGTTTCACTAATCGTAAGCCAGCAACTCAGCTTTGTCAAACGTTTCGACACACCTACCCGTCATTCCTCGAAATGATGGACACCAGGATGCTGCGACCCCGTTCCTTCATATCATGATTTTGATGTACCGACCGTTGCAATCTTGAGTCCCGTCGCACGATTGCGATTTGGTTTCGACCTTACGATTTTATTTTCCGCTTTTTCCCAAATCGTGAGGTCAGCAAGCCAAAAACGTGCGGCCATCCTCCCCAAACACTAGGACGTGCAGACGGAAACGCAAGTTGCATAGGAATGGAGGCATCTACAACCGCCGCCCGTACACGTACACACGGGCTAGAGAAGTCTCAAGGCTACAGCGGGCGGGACTCGTAGATCATTTGGCGGTCGCCGAAGTAGAGGGCGTCACGCCAGGAGGACCTCTGGCGGGCCGCTCCTGCTGCGGCTCCTTGATCGGCACGAAGAACCAACGGACCAAACCAACCACCATGTCTTGCACGGAATGCCAGATGCCGATATACGCGGTCAACGCCCAGAACGTCACGATCGCATTGAAACCGGCGAACACCGCGTTGCCCCAATTGTGCGAAAGCGTATCGGCGTAGAACACCATGCACGAGTAAATGATGATCACCCACGCATCGTCACATACAATGCCGGAGAAGCGGTACGATTATTGACTTTCGGCGTACGCGCGAACGGAATCTTCGTGTTCGTCATGCCCTGCTGAATCGACTTGAGCGTGCCGGAAAGATTCACCGTCAACAGCACGATGTTGAAGCCGTAAATACGGAAAATATCGGAACGTTTATACCCGTTGCGTTTCAAATCGCTCGACATGGTGGAGAAATACGGCAGCGACGCGAGCACCACCCACGGCTCAGCAACCGCTGGTCGAACGGATATGCCAAGAGGAACATCAGGCCGAAACTCGACCATGCGATGGACGCCATATAGTTCACGCGCAGCGCCCACTCACCCAGCTTCACATCATTGCCCTGCTGATGCCGCGCGTGCACAATACGGAAGAATTTGCCGATGATCAGCAGACCGCCATTCGCCCAACGCCGCCGCTGCACCACCAACGAACCGAAATCAGGCGGGGTGGCACTATAGCTCAACCGCTCCGGATAGTTGACCAAATGCCAGCCGAAATAACCCAAATCGATACTGGATTCGGTGTCCTCGATCACCGTGCGATCCTGAATATACGTTTTCACCGTGCGCGTGCCCTCAGTCACACCACGCAGATATCGTCGAGCGCGGCCTTGCGGATCACCGCGTTCGCACCTACCAGAACGTGGCGTCATAGTAGGTCATACCCTGATGCAGCATGTGCTGAATGTCGGTGGTGGCGGCCGCGATGCGTTCGATTCGCGTCGCGCGCCACGATACGAGGAATACGGGGTTTGGATCACGGCCACGCGCTCATTGCCGGGCTGTTCCATCTGGTACACCAAGCGCAGGCAGTAGTCGCGCAACAGCATGGAATCGGCGTCCAACGTCAGCACGTATTCGGAATTGCGCATCACGAAATCGGGAGATTCCCCCTCGCGCACGTCACGCAGAATCACCCCGTCCGACGTTTCCACGCGCTTGAGCGAGTGGCCCATCAATCCGATGAACGAATTCAGATTCATGGCTTTGTTGCCTTCACGGGAGGTCGACGCATACAGCTTGCGTTCGAACGACATCCTTTTGCGGTGAAAATGCGTACCAAACGTTCGTACAGTTGCAGAATGCGATTCGCGTCGACATGCTGCTGCAGGGTGATCGATTCGTTCAACGCCTGTTCCGTCAAACGCAGGTCGCGTGCAAGACCGCGCAATACCTGGTCGCAGAAGAAATCGTCGGTATGATCTTCGACCAGCCATGTGTCGGCCTTGTGCTCCAACCATTGCGCGGCCGCACGATAGTCTTCCGCACAGCGTGCGACCACACTACGCCTTGCGTCCATCTGATCGGCGAGCGCCGCAACGGTTTCGTCGCGCGCTTTGGTGAAACGTTCCGCAGGTGCCGCCAATTCGGCCAATACTTTCGGCATGAGTTCGCGGCTTGCTTTGAGAATCGCTCGCGCTTCATCATTTTTAGGATGCGGAGGATCGTCGATTAGGAGTACGACTGCAAGGTCGGGAAATTCCTGCAATGCCGCCGACCAGATCGTTTTTTCGACGACTTCGGCTGTTCCACGTACGAAGAATCAGCACTGTGATTCCCTTATCGTAGTTGTGTGCGAAATGGTCGTCGAGCATCGCCCGAGGCACGCGTCATGCCGGATGAAACGGTATAGCGCCCCTTGCCGTGTGGTCAAGTAGACGAGCGCGCTGAAAATCAGCGTGGTCACAATCGTCATGTACAGCACGCCTTCAACCACGAAACGTAACGTGAGTGAAGGATTGTTGACGAACAACGACAGAATCATCGTGATCATGTAGATCAGCCATGAAACAACCGTGCAGATGATGGCAACGTAACCACGCACAACGCGCGTTGGCGAAGGCTTGGCATGCATGATCGCAAGCGGTTGCGTGGAGGTTTCAGCACCCCACTGGTGCCTGCGGTCATCGCCGTCAAAATCCCCTATTTTTGCCACCATATACCTTTGCCTTATCAGCGCTGCCTCACCTGCATAAACCATACATCACTGTTGAAATCGTCGTACTAGCCACAGACTACACTCCCTAACTGTAAGCGAGATATAAGAAAAACAGCGCACGAGAGGAAAGCTTAATCCCCCGTAAAATCCCCCGCATATGCACTGAAGCCCAGCGGGACACAGCCTGCTAGACGCCCCAATGTCCCCATCAGCATTGGTGACCTGACGATTTCGAAAGGGAATGATGAAACCCCTGTTTCCAGGAAGACGATTTTCCTTCCTCCGACTGTTCATAGCGATACTGTGCATCGCGCTCGTCGCGGCCGGCACATGGTCGTGGATCACGTTCACGCGAACGGCGGCTAAGAAATTGCCGGAACCCTGGTTCGGCGGCTATGTGGACGTGACCGCAACACCCTCATACGAGTTCGAATCCAAGGTAGCAACGTCTACCGGAATGTGATTCTCGGATTCGTCACCGCCGGCGACGGCTGCCAGCCAAGCTGGGGCGGCTACTACACGCTCGACGAAGCGGCCTCCACGCTCGATCTCGACAGCCGTATCGCGCAAACCTACAAAACCGATCGCACGGTAACCGTCAGCTTCGGCGGGCAGAACGGCACCGAACTTGCCAGCGCATGTTCCGACGTCGATTCCCTTGCCGACGCATACCAGCAGGTGATCGACCGCTATCACATCACCTCGCTCGACTTCGACATCGAAAACTCGAATCTCGACGGGTACAGCGAAACCGCAACCCGGCGAGCGCAAGCCGTGGCAAAACTCATCGCCAACGAAAAAGCCAAAAACAAAGGGAAAGACGATACCAGTCACGATCTGATCATCAGTTTGACGCTTCCAGCCGACGCGAAAGGTCTTACAACGCAAGGAATGCAAACCGTGAACGCGTTTCTGGATGCCGGCGTGACGCTATCCACCGTGAATCTCATGACCATGGATTTCAACGTGGCGTCCACGTCGATCACGCAATCCACGCTGATCAAAAGTTCGCTGAACGCGGCCCACGCGCAATACAAAACGTTGCTGTACAGTCGCGGCAAACTCTTCAGCGACCATCAGATCTGGGAGCTGTTGGGAGCCACCGTGCTCATCGGCCAGAACGATACCAAAAACGAGTATTTCACGCTCGACAATGCGCGCGAAATCAACACGTTCGCACTGGAAACAAGCCTGGGCCACTTAAGCATGTGGTCGCTGAACCGCGACCAGCAATGCGGCGAAAACTATACGAACACCAACACGCTCAAAACGTTCTGCAGCGGCATGAAACAGACGGACGGCGAATTCGCCACCACATTGGGGTCAGGATTCCGAGGCACGCCGCACGCTCGTCGACTTCGACAATGCCAGCTGGAATTCCTCGCAGCAGGCCTACCCCACGTGGGAGCCAGACGTACTGTACAAGCAAGGCGACAAGGTGATCTGGAACGGCAATATCTACGAATCGTTGGGCAACAACGAAAACGAGCAGCCGGACAGCGCCGAGGAAGGCACGAACGCACCGTGGCGCATCATCGGACCGGTGCTATAAACGCTTGCCGCAGCGAGACGCGACCACAGACACAATACAAGGCAGGAACACAAGGCAGTCGCTACTTTTCAGTAAAAGTGGCACGCAACAGGGGAACGAAATCAGGCAATCATGACATCGAAGCAATCAAAGCATCAGGCAGCCACCGGCAGCCAGCCAAAAGACGGCATCAGAAAACCAGCCAGACTCACCATTCTGGCCATCATCTATGCGTTGTGCATTGCGGCCGCAATCGCATTCCATGCACAGGAAGGCGTGCAGCAACTTATGGAAGACCCTGCGCGCATCTGCATATGGTCGCTGTGCTTTCTGCCGTGCCTGATCTACCACAAAAAGCGTTCGTCGTATCGCGTTGCCGCCGAACACACCGTGCTGCCACCGTTGACCGTCATACTGCTGGTAACCGGCTATTTTCCCGACGTGGCCATGTTCCTGATCATCGTTACCATCATCACGTCGATCATCACCGCACGCAGTCTGAAAATCGGCATTCTTCGCGCCGGAACCACGCTTGCGCCAATCCCACTGATCAAAATATTATTTGCGAACACTTCTCACGTACTGTCAATTATCATCAGCCAGAATTCCGTCAATGCTGCGATTAATCCTTATCAATTCCAGCATTGGTTGCTGCCATTACTGATTATGACTGTTGCAGTGCCGATTATTCGATTGATTTGTGATATTGTAACGTTCTTTTTTGTACAAATTCCGATTCGTAAAGCCATGCGCGAGTATTCGCTGTCTCACATTCTTGCCATGGCTTTGGCTGATTTGATGGCGATTGTGTGGATTCCTGAAATTCTGGAGTTCGCCAATATTGGCTCGGATACTGCCACCGTGCTTTCCGTGTTCATGCTGGCACTGATCGCCTACTCGCTGTTGCTGATGACGGTCGATACGATGAGCCGGCTCACGCGATCCCGAAGTGCGTTGAAATGCATAGCGAATGTGAGCGACGCGCTGCCGTTGCCGAATCAAGTGCCGGAAGAGACCGTCGTAAGACGCATCAATCGTGGCCTCACCCGCATGCGCTGTTTCATCAGCAATGCAAACAATCTTGATAAAAGAGGGTATTCCTACCGCTATTCCGCGCCTATTTCCACCGGCTCGCGACAGTATTATCTCGCGATGGAACGCAGTATTTGGAATCGTCCGTTCATGTCGACCGACGAGACGATATTGCTCACCTGCGGCGAAGTGCTTACCGAATCGTTACGCGTGAACAAGGAAGTGACGCTGCTACGCACCGAATCGGAAACGGATACGCTGACCGGCGCACTCACGTATCGTGCGTTCATCGGACATTTGAAGAGTCTGCAGACCGAGAATGTGCATAATCTGGTTGCCGTGGTGTATTTCGGCGTGGAGCATTTGCGCACCGTCAACGAACATTATGGACGCAAAATCGGCAATGCCGTGCTGCGATCCGTGGGCATGCGTTTAAGCCAGCTGCTGCCGGGAAACGCCACGCTTTCGCGCGTGAACGGCGCGGAATTCGCCATGATCGTAACCGATGTGACGTCAACCAGCGATGTGGAGGAGTTGGCCACGCGCATGCGCAATCTTGCCGTCATGCCGGTATACACCGAAGAAGGCGAGGTTTCCGTGGACGTATCGAGCAGCATTTCGTTCTCGAACGCGACAGACGGCTTCTCCGTGCTCCTCGCCGATGCGAGCGCGCACATCTACGAGTCGGAGAGCTCCAATCTGCCCGTAGTCGACGGCATGACGTCCACGCTCGCCGCGCAGAATGGTTCGGGAGACTATTTCAACGCTTCCGACGTGCTTCGCCATGCGATCGAAGACAATACGATTTCCGTGCTCTACCAGCCGATTTTCGATGTGAATACGAAACGTATCACTTCGCTGGATACGATTGTGCGCGTGCATGACGCGAAGGGCCGTACGCTGGCACCGTATTTCGTAACGGCTGAAGCGCATCGTCTCAACATGAGCGTGCAGCTGACGCTCGACGTGCTGGAAACCTGCGTGAAAGACATGACCGCATTCCGCAAGGTGGCACCCGAATTGAATATTGTGGACATTTGCATGAATGGTTCGGAATTAGGCGCGTCCATCTTCCACGAGCGCTTGGAGCAGTTGACTCATGAGCAGCCACAGCTGCGTTTCGGCCTGCAGTTGGGATCGCATGCCATTCATGTGGTGCATGATGAAGTTGATGATGAGGTTGCCGCTCTTGCCGCTTTGCCGAACGTCGAGTTGGGTTTGACCAATGCTGGCACCACGTATTCGGAGGTTGCCGCGTTCGCGCATCTGCCATTGGATTTCGCACGATTCGACAAGACGGTGGTTCGCGATTTCCGTACGCCTCGCGCAAAGCAGATCATGCAGCGCACGCTCGAGATTTCGCGCGATAACGATGCGTTCCATGTGGTGTTCGATGGCGTGGAGTCCCTGGACCAGGTTGAGTTCATCCGTTCCATCGGAGGCACGCTCGCCGAGGGCACGCTGTTGAGCAACGCCATGAGCGCCAACGAGTTCCTCATGCGCCTCGAAACCATGGGCACTTCATTGCCCGAAGCCGCCCCGAGGCAAGCTGAGTAAAGAGGAGTCTCGTTTGTCGCACGATTGCTTCATCTCGTGAAACGCTTGGAGGAAATATGGCGACATGGGAGCATGTGTGCTAAATTAATTAGTAAACGTGTTTAGCCAACGATGGCTTTGAGGAGGATCCACATGGCCACTATCAGAGAGATAGCGAAACGGGTAGGTTTCTCCCAAGCCACTGTTTCCAGGGTTTTGAAGGACGATCCCACTTTTTTCGGTGAAGGATTCCACCCGCGAGAAGATTCTAAACGCCAGTCTGGAAATGGGATACAAGAACGTACCGCAATACCAGCGCATCACCATTCCGCAGGATGTTGCGATTCTCGACAATGTCGTACCCGACAAGGCTTGCAGGACGCGTATTTCGACGAGCTGCGCGAAGTGCTCGTCAAGCATGCCGAAGAGCAGCGTATGAACGTGACCATGCACGAGGACGTGGATTCGCTGATCGCCGATGCCGATAAATACGCGGGATTTATTTCGATCGGCCCGTCCCCACTAAATCACAAGACGCTTCACCGCTTGCATAAGAAGCTCCCCCACGGCGTATTCATCGACATCAATCCTGCGCCGGCATTGTTCGATTCGGTACAGCCGGATTTGGAACAAACCATATTGGATGCGATCGACGCGCTTATGGGGTCGGGTTGCTCTCGGATCGGCTTCATTGGCGGCTTGGGCAACATTATGGGCAAGCATGAATATCCGGAAGATATTCGTACGTTCGCATTCCGCAATTGGGCGTTGCGCTTGGGATTGGATGCGCAAGGATTGGTGTATGCGGACGGCCCGTTCACTGTGGAAAACGGCCGTTTGCAGGGGCGTCAGTTGGTGCAGGATCATGCGGACGATCTGCCCGACGCGGTGATCGTCGCAGCCGATCCGTTGGCGGTTGGCGTGCTGCAGGCATTTGCCACCGAAAATGTGATGGTGCCGCGAGATATCAAAGTGATCAGCATCAACAATCAGGAGATCGCAAAATACACGTCTCCCGCATTGTCGTCGTACGACATTAGCCAGGACGAGCTTGCGAAAGCCGCGGTGCTTATGCTTGCCGAAGCGCTGACCGCCGACCGCAAAATCAGCCAGCATATGCGAATCTCCACCAGTCTCGTCGCACGCGACAGCTTCACCCCGCAAGACTAAATATAAAAACTTGAGATACGGCAAGGGCCGGCATCCTATTGCGGAGCCGGCCCTGCAATTGTGCTTCAGTAATCTCGCTTCAGTAATCTCGCTTCAGTAATCTCGCCTTAGCGAGAGGGCGAGCGTCACACCAGACGTGGGTGACGGACCAGGTGGCGGGATCGAGCAGAAGCACGTCGGCAGCGTAGCCGGGAGCAAGTAGACCGAGAGGTTGCTTGGTGACCGGGTTCGCGCGGTCGAAACCGAATGCTTTGGCCGGAGTCAACGTGGCGGCCTCCACCACGTCGGCGGGCGTGAATCCCAATTCGAGCACCGCACGCTGAACAGCCTTTTCCAACGTCAGCGTGGAACCGGCAATCGCACCATTCGACACGAGCCGAGCGTGACCATCGATCACATCCACATCCAACGCACCCAGCAGATAATGACCGTCCGGGCAGTCGGTAGCAGCCATGGCATCAGTCACGAATGCCGTGCGATGCGGTGCGAAACCAAATCCCAAACGCACCATCGGATTCTGCACATGAAAACCATCATTGATCAACTCGATAGTGACGCGTGGATCCTCAACAGCAGCCGGAATTGGACCAGGCTCGCGATGATGCAAGCCATTCATCGCATTGAACATGTGCGTCATAATGCCCGCGCCCGCGTCGAAACCCTTGCGAGCGGTCGCATAATCGGCATCGCAATGTCCTACCGCAGGAACACTCCGGCCGCCGCGAAGCGACGAATCGCATCAATGCCGTGCGGCAATTCGGGGGCGATGGTGATCTGACGCAGACAGCCGCCTGCCGCTTGCAAAAGCCGATCAACATATTCGGGAACCGGATCCTTCAAACATTCCGGATCATGCGCACCCTTGCGAGACAGCGCAAGGAACGGTCCTTCCAGATGCGCGCCGAGAATGTCAGGGCGGGCGCTCATCATGCCGTGCACGGTTTCGAGATTGGCGCACATCACGTCAAGCGGATTGGTGATCAAACTGAGCACTTGGCGGGTGGTGCCGTGCATCATGTGACCCGCGCGAGCCAAACGTATGCCCTGCACGCCATCATCGAAGGAACTGCCCCACGAACCGTGCGCATGAATGTCGACATAACCGGGAGTCATCATGCGACCTGCAGCGTCGGTTACGGAACCGGCCGAACCGGTCATGGCATTGCCGGAATCAGCCGAACTGACCGAATCGGAATCAGCATCGGCATCCAAACCGACGCTTGCGCAAGCCGCAGCAAAATCAGCGTCCCGATTCCCAGTCGCAATAATCGCGCTACCATCGGAAACCAGCCAATAATGTTCCGCAACACCTCGCGCATCGACTTTGCGCGCATTATGAATCGCAAACGGACGGGCCGACTGCGCTAACGCAACGTCCACCTCATTCGCAAACCGCTCACGAGACTGTTCCATCTTCATACCTTCCAATTCACTCCCAGCCATATTCCTCAATTAGCATCCAATTCTTCCATTCAGTGGAAGAATTACCCCGCTGACAAGCCCATCAGCAACCCAATCCTTCCAGTCAGTGGAGAAATCCTCCCGCTAACAGCCACCTCACGAGTCCCAATTCCTCCAGTCAGTGGAGGAATCTGGACTGCCAAACACCCCCGTACTGCCCAAAACCTTCCAGCGAGTGGAGGAATCCTCCCGCTGGAAGCCGAAAAACGTCCAGAATGTTCCAGCGAGTGGAAGAATCCGGACGCTAGCGGACACCGACTGCGGAGCAGCAATCAGATGCGCTGCCAGGCGGGCTTGTGGGCGTAGGCGTAACGGTAGTAGTCCTTGTGACGCAGGCGGCTCGCGGCCTCCTCGTCCACAATGATGGTGGCGTGCGGATGCATTTGCAGCGCGGACGCCGGGCAGAACGCACTCACACCGCCCTCCACCGTTTCGGCCACAGCCTCGGCCTTGCCCGAACCGAAGGCAAGCAGCACCAAGTGGCGGGCTTTGAGAATCGTGCCGATACCCTGCGTGATGCAATGCGTAGGCACCTTGTCGATGTCGTCGTCAAAGAATCGGGCGTTATCGATGCGCGTCTGCTCAACCAACGTTTTGACGCGCGTGCCGGAAGCAAGCGACGATCCCGGCTCATTGAAGCCCACATGCCATCCGTGCCAATGCCCAGAATCTGCACATCTATGCCACCGGCCTCTTCGATTGCCTTATCGTAGGCAGGGCCGGCAGCCGCAATGCGTTCGCCGTCGCTCAGCGGCGCCCCGTCGAGCACGTCACCAGGCACGTGCACCAAATCAGGTTCAGTCCAAGCGGTTCCACGACCGTGCGGTGATGGTGGAATGATATGACTGCGGGTGATCAAGCGGCAATCCCAAATATTCGTCCAATGCGAAACCACGCACCTGCGATACGTCAATATGCTCGCTGTGCACAATGCGTGCGAGCGACTGGTATGCGGCGAGCGGACTGGATCCGGTTGCCAGTCCCAGCACCGCATTCGGCTTGGTTTTGATGAGATCGGCGACTGAACGGCCGTAAATATCGCCTGCTTCGCGCTCGTTTTTCACGATGATGACTTCGGTCATGATGTTCCTTTCATTGAACTTGGATTGACGTTTTCGTTTGCTGATTTCTTGCTGATTACTTGAGGATTTGTTTGACGATTTATCTGCTGATTCGTCGAAGCTCGTCGGCTGCTTTCCACACGGTTTCCTGAATGCGATGCAGTTCCGACGGTTGGCTTGTCGCGTTCCATTCCTTCACATAGGCCTCGCACCAGCATTCGAGCTCGCGCGCCAGCGCACGATAATCGGAAGGCCGCCAATCGCCAGCGTCATGCGCATCACGCACGTCATGCGCTTCGGCGAGCGCGAATCCCACTCGATTGAGCAGCAGCTGCCCTTCCATGGCGATGCGTACGGCAGCAGTAATGCCCGGATTTCCCATATGTGCCGCAATCGGCGCGATGTCGACCATGCATTGTTGCAATGCACGATTGGCTTGCGGAATTCGTTCGATTGTCGTTGCCATATTGCGCATCATGCGATTGCGTGCTTCACGCAAGGTCAATGCGTTTTCCGGATTGGCAAGACGTTCGGTCAAACATGGGATGGTTTGCGCAACATCGGTATTGCAGTTTCCTGCACCATCATCCAATTCGAGATATTCCACAAGCTCACGCCAAGTGAATACGGCTTGCGCGGAAGCGCTACGAAGCAATGCAACGAATCGTGCGCTGCAATCGCCATATTCGACGCGCGAAACACGCGCGAGCAAATCATCTTCAGCAGTATCTCCGGCAGGATTCCATGCATATTGTGCACCGAATATCATGCCAGGCACGGCCATGCGCGGATCGTTGACATGCCCAAAATCGCCCCAATCGGTGACGAGCATGCCTTCCGCACCGCAGTCGAGGCCGTAGCGTGCGATGCGTGCGATGTTGTTCCACGCATCGTCGATGCGCGGGAGCAGCGCATTCCACCCCCATACGGCCGGGCATACGATTTGTTTGGCTCCGGCTTGCGCCACGAGTTGGATTTTTTCGTCGGTCGCTTCCGGTTCGTACTGCCAGTTCAGCAGGGTGACATTGTTCGGCAGGGTTTCAAGGATTTCCGGCATTTCGATGGCGATGTCTCCCCAGAACATGGGTTCGCGGCCCTGCTTAGACAGGTGTTCGCAGAGTTTGCCCACGTATGTTGCGTACAGCGTTGCGACGCCCACACGTTGCGCTTCCTGCTTCGACTTGCCTTTGCCGAGGTCGAAGGTTTCGTCGGCGCAGATGTTGAATCGCTTCGAACGGAAAGTTGCAGATACGAGTCGACCAGTTGCGTGGAGAACGCGAAGGCTCGATCGTCGGCGACGTTGAGTGTGTGGTGCCTCATGCGTTCGATGAAGCTGAACGGCCGGTCTGCGTCTTCGGGGAATTCGCCGAGTTCGCGCAGTTCCTGCGTGCGCATGGCCACATATTGGTGTCCGAATGTGGAGACTGACGGCACGAGTTCGATGCCAAGGTTCGCGCAGTATTGGTCGAATTCGAGTGTGTCTGCCGGCGTGAGCGGCTTGATCCGCGCCATGTTTCCGCTCATACCGTCTCCGAATCGAACGTATGCTCGATGTACGCTGGCAATTGGTTGTATTTGTAGAAGGCATGATGTTTGTCGT
>ENA-OQIM01000289-OQIM01000289.1-human-gut-metagenome-genome-assembly--contig:-NODE-289-length-18438-cov-2.618044_pt1 | contig 18438 bp, 25 predicted proteins | sample MGYA00242579_ERZ504744 | MGnify/ENA primary metagenome ERZ504744 (study PRJEB26092, sample SAMD00036441) | human gut metagenome | host: Homo sapiens | study: EMG produced TPA metagenomics assembly of...
CAGTTCCTGGCGCATACTACGAGAACAAGATCTACGAGAGCGATCCGTTCCAGCATCTGGATCAGGTCGGCGTCGGCAAGCTGGTCCAAGGATGGCTGCCCACGACGGTCGTGAGACCCGCCCGATCTGGGTCTGGGCATCTGCGGCGAGCACGGCGGCGACCCCACGAGCGTGGAGTTCTGCCACAATGTTGGTCTGGACTACGTCAGCTGCTCTCCCTTCCGTGTGCCTATCGCCCGTCTGGCTGCTGCTCAGGCTGCTATCAAAAATCCCAGAAAGTAAGATTGTTGCATGAAGATGCACTAATCGTGCAAAACATGGGAAGATAAACGTATGATAAACCTCCCCGTGAAACTGAAATGGTTTCACCGGGGAGGTTTTGTATTAAAAAAGACTTTTATAAGGTTATGTGTAGGAAGGACGAGGTTAAAATGGCATCTAAAGATTGGAAATTGCCGGATGCGCAGCACAAAATTACGGAAGAAAAGGGCTTAGACATAGAAAATGAAAGTATACAGAGGCAGTGGGAAAAAACCATTGTATCGTTTATAAGACTAGAGGACGCTTTTTCTGATATAGATGTTTATGACGATACCGAAGAAGGAGAGATACCATATAGACAGTATTTAATGCGCAGATGGTTGTTCATCCATCAGGATAAATATAAGAACGAGACACTTAAGGACGAAGATAAAAAGAAGGTAAATGAATTACTGAAGACAAAACATATCAAAGAAGATAAGTTCATGGATGTAATAGGTGGATTCTGCAATAATAATGTTGGCCAAATTGATGATATGGCAAAAAAGTTACAGAGACGATTAAATAAGATAATGGGTAAGGTCCCATTTAAAGGAAAATTTGTAGAAGCATCTGAGGTGCTAACATTCAACTCAACAAGAAGCACGCCGACATTGCTCACAGTAGCAAATTGCCGTTTTTTTGACATTTTGCTAATGGTAGATTCCGAGGGAAAGGGCTTCTCGGAGCTGTTGAAGCGTATACAGAGGCCAATTCAAGCTGTTGATAGTGATGAGAGCCACGAGGATTTGCATTTGCAGTGCTCAATTAGAGAAGGTATGCGATCCTTAGCAAGGAATAAAAGTCTCAAGTATACAAGTGGTATGATAAAATTTTCCTTGTTGCAGTCCTTCTCGGAATATTACAATGGAGAAATGGAAAAAGGGTATGTCCGTCAGGCACTTTTAGATCTTTCAGAGATGGTACTATATTATGTTGACAAGTATCCACGCGATGAGCTATGTAATAGGCAGGCATATAGACAAATAGCAGAATATTTGATAAACACCGAATATAAGATTCAGAAGTTTGCGGAAGGTCCAAAAGGATTCCGGCAGTAAGAGATTTAAGCGTGATGCTTCTTGAGACAGAATTTTAATGTCTCCAAGAAGCATCACTTTTTTTTTGTTGCTGGGCAAAAATGGCCTGCTTTTTTTTCTGAGAAAAAAATAAAAAAACACTGTGCGAAAAAAATGATGGCTATGATATTATATTTTTGCAAACGAGGTGGCCACTTCGAAGCACAAAAAATAATTGATTTTCGAGGTATTTTGCTATGACACAGAATGAATATGACAAGTGGTATCGGGAACTCAACGAAACTCAGAAAGAAGTTACGGATGAGTTCTTTGCTTGGAAAGAGAAAGCATCTAAGGGTAAAGACGGTTATGCAGATATTGTGATTACCATGATAAATGGCAAGGCTGAGGTTGCTATTCGGGAAGGCGAGTACATTTCTCCGTTCAGAGGTTTCCAAATGAGCTTGAAACAGAATGGGAGGATTTTGTCAAGCTGTAATTGGAGATGTGAGGATGGGGTAGAAAAATTTCCGCTTATGTTCGACACGAAAACATTCAAGTCCGGAAAAATAGCTGCTGGTATTTTTGTCCGAGGCGAAACAATGAAATCTCCGATTATACTTGGATGCCCGGACGATTTTGAACCGGATGCTTTCTATGAGGTGTTTGTACATGCTTGGGGGGCTGAAATGGGCTATCTTTGGGAGGGAGACGGAAAGATTCAGGGATTAACAAGAATCGACTATCTGCTCTCTGGTAATCTGGGAGAAACGCAGAATCCCATCGAAAAATTGGTCGAGCAGATGTACTTCCAGAAGACCACTTTGGAGAAAATCAACCATGAATAATATGTATGGAAAGGACAAATTCCATGATAGGCAAAAAGCGGTATTACAGAAGTCCGCTCAAAAAATTGAGAATGATTCGGGCTGGGCACAGAATAATTTCATGAGGGAATATGCTGAAGAAATTCTTCCGGCATCAGGAGCCGAGCTATCCTTTGGCGAACTTTGCGCAATAGGGGAGCATGTTGAACAAGAGGCCGCTTTTTCTGCAAAGGAGGCGATGCGCAACAAAATCAAGGAAAGACGAGATGTTGAACGATATAAGTCAACAGGCATGGACAGCGAACAACGGACGCCTAATCCGTTTGAGGATTCTAGTGCAATAGCTACAGAATCTCCGAAAAATGAGGACACACTAAATACAACGAGGAAACACGCCGATGCCAAACCGACAAAATCGGCTGGGATAAAAACCTCAAAAAAACAGTCCCTTGTCGAAACGACAAGGGAACTAAAAAAGTATATCCATATCATTTCCTGTGGAGGTGTGCTGTATTACCACAATGAATATTACTACACACAGCTGGATTCAAAGCAGTTAATCAAGTTATATCGTCAGAATGTGGACTACGAACTCAATAATGAATCTAGCCTACGTGGTATAAGGATCTCTACGATTGCCTCGTAACAGATCCCCAAATTGAGTGCAGCGAGCCGGAAGATGAACCGATTTATGCACCTTTGGAAAATGGAATCCTTGACCTTATGGAGTGGAAACTTTATCCACACAGCCCGGATCAAATAACCTTTACCTGTATTAAGGCAAAATATGATCCACAGGCAAAGTGCCAGGTATTTGAGGAATACTTGCAGCGAGTCACAGGTGGGGATTCCCTGCTGTCGGAGAGAGTTTGGATGGCAATCGGGTATTTACTTATCTACCCTGCACGGGGAAAGTTCTTTATTTTCATGAAGGGTATCGGAAATAGCGGCAAGAGCGTTTTGGGAAGCTTTATCCGACGCCTGTACCCCAAAGAATCCATCAGCAGTATTAGACTTAAGCAAATGAAGAATGAATTTGGAATGTCTTCGCTGGCCAACGCTGTAATCAATTTTGACATGGACATGCCAAGTTCAAAAATTGATGAGGAGGCAGCTTCTCGATTGAAGCAGATTACAGGAGGCGATTCAATCAATGTTCCACGCAAATTTCGTGATGATGCGTTGCTGGAAAGGCGTATAAAGTTTGTCTTTTCAAGTAATCACCCGCTTATCATTGACGGAGAAGATGATGCACTCCTAAAACGTATCATATATCTGCCTTTTAATTATGCAATCCCGGATGACCAGCAAGACCCGGATTTGGGAGAAAAAATTTGGAAAGAGCGAGATGCTATTGTTACAAAGGCACTGCGCTATGCGCGGAAGCTTGTGCAACTCAACTACATCTTCCCGGAGATTCCACAGGTGGACAACGTAAAGTGCATTATGAGAGACTCTATTGCGAAGACCGTAGGAAAATTTATACAGGAAAGCTGCGATAGGAGCGAGCCGAAAGCGGTGACCGCTACAGAAGACCTGTATAATGCTTACTCGGACTACTGCAAGGAGGAGAATATGTGGGCGTGTAGCAAAAAGGCATTCACAAAAGAACTTACCAAAGGGGGATAAAGCATATTCGCTTCCGGTGTATAGGAGAGGATATGATTGCCCGAAAGAATCCGGTATCTGCTTTCCAAGGAATCAGGTTTCGTCCGTAACTTCTGATTCTTCGATGATACGTTATACCTCTGATTCTAAGCACCATAAACGATAACCAAGGGAGGTATCACGATGCTGGAAATTGACGAAAAGGCGATGGCCTATTGTCTGATGGAAGCTCTCTTTGCAGCAGGGGTAATCAACCTGCCTACCTATCAGAACTTCCTTCGGATGAAGCGTGAGCAGGAGGAAGAACCGCCTGCAAAGGCTTCGTAAACAACAGAGAAAGGCTCTGGTGGAGGGGATTCTGCCAGAGCCTTTCTTTTTGCCGCAGAAAAGAGTCAGAGACAGTGGAGGTTAAATTTTATGAGAGTAGCCGTGTACGCTCGTGTTTCAACCGAACATGAAGCGCAAATCAATGCCCTGGAAAATCAGTTGGAGTGGTATAAAATCGAATGTTCCCGGCATTCGGACTGGGAAATCGTGGAGGTCTACGTAGACCAAGGCATCACCGGAACACAAGCACAGAAGCGGCCAGAGTTTTTGCGCATGATGGAAGATGCTCAGAAGGGCAAATTTGACTAATCATTACTCGCGAAGTGAGTCGCTTTGCACGAAATACAGTTGATACGCTGTCCTACACACGGGAGTTGAAAGCACGTGGGGTGGACGTATTTTTCATCAACGATGGTATCAACACGGCGACCAACGATGGCGAACTTCGGCTGACGATCATGTCTTCTATGGCACAAGATGAGAGTCGCAAAATTTCAGAGCGCGTGAAGGCTGGGCAGAAAATCAGCCGGGAGAAGCACGTTTTATATGGCAGCGGAAACATCTTAGGATACCGCAGGGAGAACGGAACCTATGTTCCTGACCCTGACCAAGCTGAAACGGTAAGACTGATTTTCCAAATGTATTCTACCGGGGAAAATGGGTTGGTTAAAATCGTAAACGAATTATACCGCCTTGGCCGATTGGATGCAGGCGGCCATGTTTCGTGGGACGCTTCCAAGGTGAGCAGAGTTCTACATAATGCAACCTATAAAGGGTGCATCTGTTACAATAAATCCCACAGCGACGGATATTTGACGCAGAAACGTGTTAAAAATCTGGACGAGAGCAGCTACATCTATGTGAAAGGCGACTTTGAGCCTTTGGTATCAGAAGAAATGTGGGATAGATGCCAGCAGATTTTGGCATTGAAATCAGCACGGGTAATAGATGAAAATGGGAAAAAGCACAAGTACATGAGAAATACGCCCAAGTCAGTCTGGACGGCAAAACTGCGGTGCAGCTGTGGCGCAGGATTTATCCAGTTCAAGTGGCGTGTAAATCGGGATGGTGCAGTAGTTCATGGATTTCAGTGTTATCGCCGTACCCGTAGGCCAAGCATCAGCTATTTGCAGGAGCATGGCTTGGACTTGGGAATTAGCTGCCAAATCAGAGCAATCTGTGAGTGGAAGCTGGACTTGATGGCAGCAAAGGTATTTGAACATCTCACCTTTGACAAGGGCAAAACAGTCAAAGAGGTCTATAAAATTTTGAACCGCTGCATGGCAGAAGAAAAGACTGTCCGCATTTCCAGAAAGGCGATGCTGGAAAACAGCATCGCCAGACAGAGGGAGCGTCTGGATAAGTACATAGACCTGTGTGCAGACGGAATCATCACAAAACAGGAATTGGCAGAGCGGCGGAAGGGATTGGATGCGCAGATTGCAGAATTGCAGTCTCAATATGAGAATGTGGAGCAGGAGGATGAGCGCAGTGGAACCCTTGACATGAATTTGATTGCGCAGAAGTTGGATGAATGGCAAAAGGCATCTAGGAATGATGTTGACCGGGAGCTTATCAATAGCTGTGTGGCACAGATCACGCCGCTGACGAATGAGGAATACCGCTGGGTACTTGATTTCCAACTGACAGAAGTGCAGAGTCGAAATAGTGCTACTTGTACGTTGGATGGCTTTATGGAGATGGCTCGTTTTAGGATTTCTTTTGAAGAAGCTAAGGCTTTTAAAGCTTCCCGGAATCAGGGAATTCGTAAAAATGAGTGGCATGACCTCACGGTAGCCGTGGGTATCCGCACAAAAGCTTGACCGTAAAGTACTGTGTCAGTTGTGCCGGATGTGTCAGAATTTTCGAGAAACCTTTATTATATATTATCTATTCTCTTTTATCCTATCGCTTTATCTAAGAGAAAAAATAGAGTAGAAGGGATAAAAATAAAGAAATATATAGAGAGTTTCATAAAAACCTGACACATTTGACACACCCGACACAAGACGAAGCGTATCTGAAAAAATTACAGTTATATATTATCTTTGTAGAAAGACCTGTGAGCAGTTTGATTCTGTCCACAGGTCTTTACTTTTTACTTGAAAATGGAGGAAAAACAATGGCTGATGTTATGGTAAAGATTCTAATGAAGGGCGCAAAGGCAATCGGGAAAACTGCCGTAATACTCATTATTTGGATCGCCCATAAACTCGAAAACAAGTAATCACATTAAAATTTCAGGAGGTAGTAGTTATGTCTGCAAATGTTGAAACCATGTTCTCTGTCCGTGAAACCCCGTGGCATGGCCTTGGCCGTATTGTCATGGATGCCCCTGCAAGCCGTGAAGCCTTGGAACTGGCCGGTCTGGATTGGCAGGTGGAGAGCCGTAATATCTATTCCGGCACGGTGCTATGATCCCCGGCTATCGGGCTAACGTCCGCAGCACCGATGATGCTGTTCTGGGTGTGGTATCTGACCGTTATCGCATCGTGCAGAACGAAGAAGCATTCCAGTTCACCGATGATCTGCTGGGTGAAGGTGTCACTTATGAAACTGCCGGTTCTTTGCAGGGCGGCAAGAAAGTCTGGATGCTGGCGAAGCTGCCGGAGAAGTACATCATCGCCGGAGATGAAGTGACCCCATATCTTGTGTTCTTCAACAGTCACGATGCAGCTCTGGTGTAAAAGTTGCCATGACCCGGTTCGTGTGGTCTGCCAGAACACCTTGAATCTGGCTTTGGGTACTGCAAAGCGCATCTGGACTGCTCGCCATACCGAAAATGTTCTGCTCCGGGTGCAGGACGCTCGTGAAACCTTGCAGCTTGCCAACAGCTATATGGGGGAACTGGGCAAAGGCATCCATGAGCTGACCACCATCAAGCTGTCTGACCGCAAGGTGCAGGAGTTTATCAACGAGTTCTTCCCTGTCGCCGAAGATCTGACCGATGGCCAGAGGAAGAACAACCTGCGCTTGCAAGAAGATTTGAAGGCTCGCTACTACAATGCACCTGATCTGGAATGGGTTGGCAAGAACGGCTGGCGGTTCGTAAACGCTGTTTCGGACTTTGCTACCCATGCAGACCCCATCCGTAAAACTCGCAACTACAACGAAAATCTGTTTCTGCGCACCGCAGAGGGCAATCCCATGATCGACAAGGCTTACAAGATGGTGCTGGCAGCAGCATAAAGGAGGATTTATGAACGATGTGAGCAACCGGGCTGTCCGGGAATTTTCTGAGTTCCTGAACAGCATTGAAGCCGATTTTCCAAAGCCAACTTGTACCACGGCATACGAGATCACGATGAAAAGCACCATCGTCAGTGCCTTGATTACGCTGGACACCGAGAAGCAAATGGACGAGCGTTTCTGGAACCATCTCCGGGTGCAGCGGAACATTCTGGATTTCCTGTATACCCTGTGGCTGGATGATGACCGTACCTTGGTGGATGAGTTTTCCACCATTATCAAAGACTTGGTGGAATATGATTTCTCTATCGCAGAAGAACAGCTGAAAGAGAGGTTGAACATTGCATGAAAAGACTTGTATCTACATTAAATTTATCCAAAGAGGATTGGCTCCGTTATCGCAAATGCGGTATTACCGGCACGGATGCCGGGGCTATACTTGGCCTGAATCCCTATCGCTCTGCATTTCAGGTATACCACGATAAAATCAGCGATACCATTGAAAATATCGACAACGAAGCCATGCGGCAGGGTCGTGACTTGGAGGATTATGTGGCACAGCGGTTCTCCGAAGAAACAGGGTTTAAGGTGCGTCGTGCAAATGCCATCTACCAGAGTGAGGAACATCCGCTGCTTCTGGCAGACTTTGACCGCCTGATTGTTGGGCAGAAAGCAGGATTGGAGTGCAAGACGGTTTCGCCCTTCTCTGCGGACAAGTGGGCTGATGGGAAAATCCCGGCTCATTATCTGGCGCAGGTTGACCACTACTTAGCTGTCAGCGGTTTCGACTGCTGGTATGTGGCAGCTCTGATTTTCGGCAAAGAGCTGGTGATCCACAAGATCGTGACAGATAAGCAGGTGCTTTCTGATCTCATTGATAAGGAAGAACTTTTCTGGACAAACCATATTGTGCCCCAGATTCCCCCTGCACCCAACGGTTGCGATTGTGACACCCAGCAGATCAACCAGATGTATGAGGTAGACAACCGGGATAAGACCGCTGACCTGAGTGCCTTGTATGGACTTCTGGATAAGCGGCAGGAGCTTTCCGACCAAATCGAGCAGATGGAACAGGAGAAAACGGCCATCGAGCAGCAGGTCAAGCTGCAAATGCAGGATGCTGCCTATGGCACAGCACCGGCTATAAGGTGTCGTGGGTGTCCTCCGAAAGCAAACGTGTGGATTCCCAGCGTTTGCGGAAAGAGCAGCCGGATATTTTCAACCAGTACAGCAAAAATGTAAGCAGCCGCAGGTTTACCATCGTTCATGCGGCATAAAACTTTGTATATGGCGGCAGGGAGTGACTTCTCTGCCGCCTTTTTCTTGGAGGGTTATTATGGCTACGGAAAATCCATTCGTAAAATTATTCGCTATCGACTTCAAAGATCATCTGGAAGTCAAGAAGTCTGGCAATACCGAGTTAAAATATGTAAGCTGGGCGTATGCTGGGCAGAGGTGAAAAAGCTGTATCCCGCTGCCAGCTATGAGGTCAAGAAATTCAACGGTCTGCCCTATGTTTATGACCCCATCACCGGCTTTATGGTGTATACCTCGGTCACGATTGAGGGCGTTTCGCATGAAATGTGGCTGCCTGTACTGGATGGCGCAAATAAAGCGATGAAAGCCACGCCTTATACCTACACCACCCCGAAATGGGACTACAATCCGCAGACCCGCCGCCGTGAAAAAATCGGCATGGAAGAACGTACCGTAGAAGCAGCCTCTATGTTCGATGTGAATAAAGCTATCATGCGGTGCTTAGTGAAGAACCTTGCTATGTTTGGTCTGGGCCTGTACGTTTATGCCGGAGAGGATTTGCCGGAAGATGCTGCACCGCAGCCGGAGGCAGAACCGCAAAAGCAGCCGAAGCCGAGACCCACCAGCCAAAAGCAGGAACAGCCGCCGATGCCCTGCATCTGCGCTCGCTGCAACCAGCCCATCAAGAGGGTCAAGCTGAAAGATGGCTCCATCATGCAGGCGGCAGAATTTGCAGCCACCCATGAGGGAATGTGCGCTGACTGCTACAAAGCCACCAGATTGAACGTAGCATAAGGAGATTTCAAAGTGAAAGAAGCAAAGATCAAAGTTCTTGCTCTCCTGCCGATGGAACTGCCAAAGGAAATCGAACTGGACAACACGCTCGAAGCCATGCAGAACTTTGTTGGTGGGCTGATCGAATGCATTCCGCTGACCGACACCGACTCTGAAGTCACCTTGGTCTGCAACGATGAAGGTAAGCTGCTGAACCTGACTCCCAACCGGCTGCTCTGGAATGGAGCGGATTATCTTGCTGGCCCCGGTTTCATTGCAGGAACTGATGGTGAAGGGAATTTGGCTTCGCTGCCGCCGCAGGAAATGAACTATTACGCTAAAAAATTTCGTGCATTTTTGATTGCACTTTAAGGAGCTTTTCTGTGACTTTTGATGCAACGACCCAACGCTATGAGGAAATCACCGTCTGCGACAAACCTGCGCTGTTCACCAGTGTCCGCATTAAGCGGGATTCTGTTCCTGCTGGTCTGTATGCCTACGATGTGCGGCATGATGATGACTGCCGGGGGATTCCCTGTGAGATTGCACCATTTATCATGGTCAATCACTGGGGAACGATTATTCTTGCAGAGCCGTTGGAGCTGCCCAATGACGGACGGCGGTACATTGATGAAGAGACGGACTGGAACTATGATCCGTTTGGAGGAGCAGAGAAAAATCAAAAGCCTGCGTGACGGTGGAAGAGTTTATGAATCAGTATCTGAACCGTTGATAAGAGCGAGCCGTGTCGTTCCTTATAAAGTTCAAAAGTCATCGCAGGGGACGGACGGTGCGAACCGTTCGTCAACGGAGATAATCTTTTGAAGTTTATGAGGGATGACTAAGGCTCGCAGGAAAAGTATTAAAATTGCCGTGGGTACAGAAAAGTATCAATCATAGTGTGATGAAGCCGATTTGTCTTAGCAAATCGGTGACGCTAAAATGACGTTCGGCATTTTTGATATAGAAAGAAGGGCTATGAGTATTTATGGTTATTGCAGAATTTCCACTGCAAAACAGAGAATTGACCGTCAGGTGCGTAATATCAGGGCTGAATACCCGACAGCTCACATTGTACAGGAAGCCTATACGGGAACTTCCATCCTTCGGCCAGAATGGAGCAAGCTGTATCGGATTCTGAAAGAGGGCGATACTGTGGTGTTCGATTCCGTCTCCCGAATGTCCAGAAACGCAGAAGAGGGATTTTCATTGTATGAGGATCTCTACCATAAGGGCATCCGGCTGATATTTCTGAAAGAGCATCACATTGATACCAAAACGTACAAAAAGGCCCTGTCCGGCAGCATTGCCATGACAGGAACCAATGTGGATTTTATCTTAAAAGGTATCAACGAGTATCTGATGGCATTGGCAAAAGAGCAAATCAAGCTGGCCTTTGAGCAGTCTGAAAAAGAAGTGGCCGATTTACACCAGCGTACTCGTGAGGGTCTTGTAACAGCAAAGCTGAATGGAAAACAGGTTGGACGTAAAAAAGGCACTGGATTTGAAACCAAGAAGTCTAAAGCGGCCAAAGAGAAAATCCGCATCCATTGTAAGGCTTTTGGTGGTACATTGGACGATGTGGAGTGCATGAAGCTGACAGGGCTTGCCCGGAATACCTATTATAAGTATAAGCGGCAGATTCGGACTGGATTGGCTGACGAGGGAAAAACTTAAGAAGGAAAAGTTGTTATGAAGAACGAAAAATGTGTAAAAGATGACTCCCGTAGCGAATTTACAAAAGAGGAACAAGAGGAATTTTTGAATTTGCTGGGTCGCATAACCCCAGAGCAGCGTGAAGCACTGAAAAAAAGTTCTGAAGTCCTTTACTTAATGAAGAAGGATGCCGGGTGATACAATGACCGCTCGGCATCCTTCTTTTTTGTAAATGTGCATATCATTCGGGTAAAAATGCTTGGATCAAATCCAAGATAGCAGTTCTTTGTGAAGGAGAAAGCTATCCCAAGTGGTTAAGAGGGATTTCTGCTCCTCTGTCAAATGGTGAACAGCAGCATCCTCTTCAAAAAACTGTGAGAGAGTGATACCAAGCCATGACAAATTTTTTCAATCGAGGTTACGTTGGCTGAAGGTTTCTTCTGCGCCATGTTGATAAGGTCGATTGCGTCAGACCAGAGTTCTCGGCAAGGGTGTATTCAGACCATCCACGAGCTAACCGCTCCCGGTCAATTCTTCCCAGAATGTCAAAGTTTGGCTTCTCGCGTTCCATGTCATTGCCCTCCTTGGATAAATCGTAGTGCTACTTACGATTTTAAGTGTGGATGCTTGACAGGTAATTCTATAAATCGTATAATTTTAACAAGATAAATCGTAATACGAGGCGGTTCATTTGTCTTGATTGATAATTGAAACCAATGAAAAGCTTCATGCGATTTAAGGTCGTAAAGAAAAGATGAAAGGAAAAGTCAAATGAAAAAGAGAATTGCGTCAATGCTGGCAGCAACGGTGCTGCTGCTTAGCGTAATAGCTTTGCCTGCTTCAGCTCAAACAGATTGGTTTGGAAACTCTGATTTGACAACTGCAAAGGTGCGTGAGATTGCAGACGCTGACACATTGACAGAAAGTCAAATTGCAGAAATCAATAATCACTACTCTGAGTATGAAATTATGCAGGGGATTTCCAAGACCTTAATAGAAGATTATGCTGCAAGAATAAATCCTGATAATCCGCCTCACTGTGCAGTTTGTGCTGGTTTTGATGACCTGTATTTGCACTATATCGACAATGTTTACCTTCGGCTTGGATATGATGGATCAAATTATGACATCCAAAGAGGATATGACTACACTATCTTCCAAGGAATTGCTTGGGGGAATAAGACATTCTTAAATGAGAGAAAGCAATTCCAAGCAGTTCGTAGATTTGGAGCACAGCACGCGTACAAGTCTGATTACTACAATACTGGGGCTATGACGATTCGCTTGGGAATGTCATAGAGAATAATGGCGTTAATAGCGTGTATGATGGGTATATTTTAGCAAGTGATGGTACAGCGTACAATGTCCGTGTGAATGCTCCGAATGGTTATTATCAGCCAGGTAATACATACGATGATCTCAATCCGGTTTTAATTAAACTTGGCTACACAAATAGCCTTGGAGTATATGTAGAAGAAAACTTTGCTTACCTTTTGGCACCGGACTGTTCTTATGCTGATTTGGAAGAACTCTCCAATCTTGCGAATGAGGCGATTGGTGCACAGATGAAATACCCCAATGATGTAAACAATATGTATCGCAATACATATAATGCATATCCACTGTCAAAAGTGTGGAACTTCTATACGCGTAGTTGGTCATAAAGTATTGAAGAATATGTAAGCGTCTGCGAAATCACTTTCATAGACTTTCTACGGGAAATCGTCTTTATAGGTGAAAGCAGACGCAGGTCGGGTTGGTGCATAGCACTTCCAGCGGTAATGGTAAGCGATAGGTATGAACGGAAAAGGTGGGTTGTGCTTTGACTTGGCGCACATATAAAACACTCGAAATGTAAAAGAGGCGGCAATATGTTGAATAAAGTTAAAAGAATACTCCAGTGGTTTATTGGCGGATGCTATATATTAAGTGGACTAGCGTGCATTGGAGAGTATACGATGCCCGCCATTATCCTTATTATATTGGGCGGCGTGATAATTCTTCCGCCAATTACGAAGAGGATTCCGGCATTTAAGTTTAAGAAAATTGCACTGATACTATTATCTTCTATTGTAATGATAGCGGGTATTGAGCTGGAGAAACTAATCTTTCACCAGAAGTATTAGCGAAAAGAAAAGCAGAATCCGAGGCTGCGGCGGCTTCTCAAGCTGCCTTAGAAGCTCAGGAAGCCGCTGAGAGCGCATCTCGTGCAGCGGAGGAAGCAGCATCCAAAGCGGCTCAAGAAAAAGCAAAATCGGAAGCAGCGGCTGCATCACAAAACGAGAAAGATCAAAAAAAGATTGATGAATATAAATCTTTGATCCTTCGTAATTATGCAAATCCGGACGGCGCAAGTAAAGGCGACCAATCTAAATTTTTTGGTATTGCAGACAATGAAGAAGAACTCAAACTCTTCACAAGAGCATGGAGAGAGGCACTTTATGAAACCTGTATGGGGGAAGATCCAATTCCTAGCGATACCAGTCATGGAACATACATCAAAATGGTTGATGTGTTCAGTGGTTTCGTACACCTCTATTCTTACTATTATAAACTAAATGCAGAAGGCGGTGTGGAGAAGTGGATTCCGTATGAATATAATTTGTACAGGAACATTTTGGTGACCTCGTCTTCGTTTGATAAAGCTTTCAATGATACATATAAAGGATTTATCAAACCACAGAGCGAATATCCGGATGCATATACCGATACGTTTTATATCAGTCAGAAGCTGTCTAACAGTACAGGAAATAGCATTCTGGACGTACTCAACGATGCTTTTAGTGATGGCTCTAGCGAGTGGGTCGGTTATAAAGGCGGTTTCTTCAGCTATAATGACGATGCTTGTGTTCTCGTTACAGCCAAGGGAATGAGCTTTTCTGAGTCGGGTGATTACTCCTTGACCTATGTTGAGTCTGGAAAGACTACAACACTTACCGACAGCAGAGGATTTGAGCAGGAAGCTGATATTTACTACGCATACAATACAGATGAATTTTCTGAAGCATATGAAAATCTCAATACAGTTGATAATGAGATTGCAGATGAATCAAGTCTGATTTTTGAGTTCCTTATTGGCAATGAGAATTACACGGATTGGCAGTAAGGTAAGGAGAGATAATATGCTATTGGTTGTCGTTGTTGTGCTTGTGATAATATTTTGGACTGCGCATGACTTTAAAAAAGCTGGTGCAGAAGTTGTAAATGAGAAGAACATCAGAAAGTATCTTGATTACCTTGTCAATGACAACGGATGGACAAAGAGCGGCGGACTCATTCCGACCTATACATCTCCTTGTGGCAAGAAAGGTTGCTACGCAGATTGGGAACGTCGAATTTATGCAGAGTATAATAAAAAGAAACTGAGCAGTACAGAGATTACGGCATTTTTTGAGCAATTCCAATAATTTACATTGGAAGAGGCTTGGAGATACAAAGAAGAGCAGGATAATTCGGGTAGCACAGTAAGCCGTAAAAAGACCTCCGCTTTCTATCATAAACGAAAGCGGAGGTCTTTTACTATCAGAAAAATACCTATAAACTAATTATAAGAATGAAATTTTCTTAAATGCTAGAATAAAAACTGAAAATGAGCTATAATAATAACAGGAAGGAGTTGAAAGAATGCTTTGCCAGTTTTCTTTTCAGAATTTTAAGTCTTATAAGGATGAAACCACATTCGATTTCCGTGCAATGGCAATTCCGGAGTTTCAAGATGCATTGATCCGGCAGGAGAAAGCGGAAGATTTGCTTCCGGTCAGCGCGGTCTATGGCCCTAATGGTGGCGGTAAGACAAATCTGCTTCAGGCATTCTTTTGCCTGATTAACCTTGTCGTGAAGCCAATCCATGCGCTGGAGAAGAATCGACAGCCTATGATCTTCCAGCAGGGCAGCAGTGTAGCTCCCTTTATGTTGGATGAAAGCTCTGCAAATGAGCCTACGATTTTTCAGGTGTTCTTCCGTGTAGGCGAGAAGGAATACCAGTATTACATTTCGCTCAAGGAAGAAATTGTCTTTGAGTCTCTTCTGTGGCGTACACTTGGTGGTAAGAAGACAGGACTGATTTTTGAACGAGACGGCCAGAAGATTGAATTGGGTGCAAGTATCAATAAGGCAAGCATCAACTTGGACGTCAACCCGAAGATGCCGTATCTTTCTTTTTTGGCAATCAACTACAATATCCCTGTGATTGCAGAAGTGCAGAATTGGTTTGAATCCTGTATTACACAGAGCTACGCAAACCCCAGAGCAGAAAACATTGTGCTGGTGTCCAAGAGTGAGACGACTAAGGAAAGCCTGATTCATGCACTGAATGATGTGGGGATTGATTTGTCCGGTTATCGCTATGATGAAGACAGCAAGCACCTGTTCACGCAAAGAACGATCAACGGCAAGGTCTACGAGCTTCCCTTTGAAGCAGAGTCGGATGGAACCAAGAAAATGATTGCAGCCTTGCCGGTTCTGATGGTAGCATTGCAGGAAGGCCGCACAGTGGTTGTGGACGAATTGGATGCCAAGCTGCATCCGAAGCTGCTCCGGTATGTGATTCAGATGTTCAAGAACCCGGAACTGAACAAGAAGGGCGCACAACTGCTATTCAGTTCTCACGACCTGACTACGATGAAAAACACTGTTTTCCGCCGTGATGAAATTTGGTTTGCCGCAATGAATGACAATCATGAGAGCGAGATTTATTCGCTTTACGAATTCCGGCAGGAGGACAATACTCGCGTTAAGAGCACAGCGGCCTTTGACAAGCAGTATCTGGAAGGTCGATATGGTGCAGATCCCTACCTTTCCAATATGCTGACAGGGAGGGACTGGGCATGAGTTTGAAGCCTCCGAAAAAGAGTGACCTTGGAAAAAGCTGGATGAAGAATCGCCGTGATAAGGCGAGGATGATTCAGCCGGAATACCACTTGATTGCATCTGAAGGTACAGAAACCGAGCCGCAGTATTTTGGCGCAATTCAACGGATTATCAATCTAAGTACCGTGATAGAATCCAGCTAAAGGTAGAGGGTATTGGCGACAATACAGTGAATCTGTTGATGAAAGCTCGTCAATACGTTCAGAATAACGGCGTTGTGTTTAAGCACGTCTGGATTGTCTATGACACAGATGATTTTCCGGCAGAAAATATCGACATGGTAGCACAGCTGTGCGAAGAATACAATGCACAAGGTGAGACGATTTACCATGCTGTATGGTCGAACCAGTGCGTAGAACTGTGGTATTTGCTGCATTTTATGTATATGGATACTGATATTGATAGATCTCGTTACTGGCCGAAGCTAAGCGATTGGCTGAAAAACATTGGCGCAGGGAGTTACGAGAAGAACCGCCCGGATATGTATGAAGTTCTGCGACCTTACATGGACATTGCGATTGCCAATGCAAAGCGATTGGACAAGCAGAATGAAGGACGGAAACCCTCTGAGTCAGCACCCGGAACGAAAGTTTATGAACTGGTTGAGATGTTGAGACCTTATCTTTTGGACACGCAGTGATTTTGACGCTGGAAAGGAGGCACACGCAATATGTGTGATGTGCTTGATAAAGTGGAAAACCGTGGCATTGCAAGGGAAAAATTGAGGGCGAAATGGAAGGCAAGGCACAGGTGACAACTCTTATGAAGAAGCTTTTTGAACAGAATCGCATCGACGATGCGAAAAAGGCTTCCGAGGATGCAGCATATTGTGACCGTCTGCTGAAGGAATTTGGAATCAATTAAAAAAGCATTTGTCAAAATTGCAGTTGAGGCGTCTCGAAAACAAAACTTGAATAGTATAAAGCAGATGAAGGCTCTTGACTTCAGGAGGTCAAGAGCCTTTTACGTCTTGTTTTGTGAGCAGAAAGAAGGTACAATAATAGCAAGTGACTCACATCTGCGAGGTGATACGATGCTGAACATCTACTTTGGGGATATGCCAGAAGCAGTCTACAATACGTCGGTTTATTTCAACTACACTTATGAGGATGAATGGCTGACTTCTGATTTCGCAAAAGAAGTTATCAAAAAAAATTGACAAATCCAATGTTCTGGGGCCTCATGCAATCGAAAGCCCGGTTTTAGGTGTAATTCCGCCGGAGAACCTGTCTGGCGGCACGAAAACGCTTCTGTTGATGGCAAATGACCCGGAAAAGGTATTCAATGCCTCGACTTGCGGTGACAACTGCGCACCCTTTATTCTCAAATTAGCTAAGAAAAAAGACCTGACGATCAATCTACGTCACCTGATGGATTTTGGAAAGAAAAAATTCCCTGTGGATGTAAAAGTTTTGAATACAGGTGATGTGGTGCACAACATGGAAGAATTGATGCCGATTGCATTCGAGTTCGTATGAGGCTATAAAATGAAGGGTAAACATAAAATCGAAGTTCGGAGCAAACGAATAGTTTTTACCATAGAATTGGAACGCAACATCACGATTCTGCGCGGTGACAGTGCAACAGGCAAGACGACGCTGGTTGAGATGCTGAGTGCCTATGAGAACTATGGCAGAAAAAGCGGCATTACGATCGTCTGTGACAAAACGTGCAGAGTCCTGTCCGGTGCGCTCTGGGAGGCTCAACTGAAAGACATTCAGGATGCTATCGTGTTCGTGGATGAAGGCAGCACTTTTGTTTCAAGCCTTGACTTTGCCCGTGCGATTCAGAAAACGGACAACTACTATGTGCTTGTGACGAGAGAAGATTTGAGTACCCTGCCGTACAGCGTAAATGCAATTCTGGAGCTGAAAAAGACGACCAGCCGATTTAAGCGGACCTATAATAAAGCATACCCCATTTACGATTCTCTGTCCGCCAGCGATGTGGAGCTGGGAAGCGTTGAGAAGCTGCTGACAGAAGATGCCAACTCCGGGTATCAGCTGTTTACAAAAATCGGTGAGAAATACGGCATTGCCTGTATCCCTGCGGCAGGCAAAGATAACGTCAAACAAAAGATTCTTCCGCTGAAATCAGAGAAAGTTCTGGTGATTGCGGATGGTGCGGCGTTTGGCCCACAGATGAACGATATTTACCGTCTGATGCAGGAAAAGAGCGCAAAATTTAGTTTGTACCTGCCGGAATCGCTGGAGTGGTTGCTCCTGAAAGCAGATTTGATTGGACAGCCGGAGATTCTTGAGATTTTGGAACACCCGGCAGATTTCATCGAAAGCAGCGAATTTTTTAGCTGGGAGCGATTCTTTACAAACTTGCTGGAACGGCGGACGAAGAATATCCCTATATGCGGTATGACAAGGCGAAGCTGCCGGAATTCTACTTGCAGGAAGAAAATTTGGAAAAAGTCATTGCAGAGATGGGATAAGAAAAGCTGAAAAATCACAAATAACGTATCACCGTTATTCCGAACGCTCTGTAATTTTGGCACCCGCTCAGGCTGCTATCAAGAACCCCCGCAAGTAATTTGACGTGAGCGACTTGAAAAAGCACAAACTAAAACAAACGAAACCGCCCCGGTTTCCGTAACCAGGAAG
>ENA-OQIM01000291-OQIM01000291.1-human-gut-metagenome-genome-assembly--contig:-NODE-291-length-18430-cov-2.311861_pt1 | contig 18430 bp, 24 predicted proteins | sample MGYA00242579_ERZ504744 | MGnify/ENA primary metagenome ERZ504744 (study PRJEB26092, sample SAMD00036441) | human gut metagenome | host: Homo sapiens | study: EMG produced TPA metagenomics assembly of...
CTGAAATGGATGATCGATCTTGTACAGGAAGTAACAGATACACCGATCTGTGTGGACAGCCCGAGTGCAAAATCCTGCGTAGCAGCGATCCCATTCTGCAAGAGACCAGGTCTTATCAACTCTGTATCTCTTGAAGGTGATAAAATCGATACCATTTTCCCGGTAATTGCGGACACAGACTGGGAATGCGTAGCACTTCTGTGCGATAATGATGGTATTCCGGATTCCGTAGAGCGACGTATGAAAATTTTCTTCGGAATTATGGAAAAAGCAAAACAGTACGGCATTGCACCAAGCCGTTTACATATTGACCCACTGGTTGTAACTTTAGGAACAGATCAGACTGCATTAACTGTATTTGCAGACTGCTGCAGAAGAATTAAATCTGAATATCCGGACATCCACATCACAAGTGGACTTTCCAATATTTCTTTCGGACTTCCGGTGAGAAAAAATATCAACCAGGCATTTATGGTACTGGCTATGAATGCTGGTATGGACAGTGCGATCGTTGACCCGACCAACAAGAACATGATCGGTATGATCTATGCAACAAATGCATTGTTAGAGCGTGATGAATACTGCTTGCAGTATATTGATAAATTTGGAAACAAAGCCGCTGAAGAAGTACAGCCTGCACCGGCTTCTCCACTTGATGAGAAGATGCAGAAAGTATTCAAATTAACTCAGGATGGTAAGAACAAAGAAATTGGACAGGCCGTTCAGGAAGCACTTGATGCAGGCTGTGACCCGACTGCTATCTTAAATGACGCAATGATCGGAGCTATGGCTGTCGTAGGTGATAACTTCAAGAAAGAGATCATCTTCGTTCCACAGATGCTTGCAGCAGCACGTGCTATGAAGCCGGCGTGGATGTTCTGAAACCATATCTTGCAACAGGTGAAGCAGGAAGCGCAGGAACCATTATCCTTGGTACTGTAGCAGGTGCCTTATGATATCGGTAAAATACTTGTCGGTATGATGTTTGAGAGTGCCGGATTCGAAGTTATCGACCTTGGTGTTGATGTACCGATCCAGACATTCATTGATGAAGTAAATTCACACAAAGAAGCAAGTATTGTAGCTCTTTCTGCTCTTCTTACAACAACAATGCCATCACTTCGTGACACTGTTGCAGCACTTCTGAAACAGCCGTTCCGTAACCGTGTCAAGATCATGGTTGGAGGTGCTCCGATCAGCCAGGAATTCGCTGATGAGATCGGTGCAGATGCTTATACAGAAGATGCAGCTTCCGCAGCAGAGCAGGCTAAGAAATATGCAGAATCCGGATTCTGTGCAAAAGCAGCAGCCGGTGAATTTGATGATCTTCCGGTAGAAGGTGCAGAACCGGTACAGGAAGAAGTTAAAGAAGAAGCTCCGAAGGCAGAAGAAAAAGTTTCTGAGACACCTAAATTCGAAAAAGGTGCCGTAGATTTAAGCAAGATCCAGCTTCCGAAACCGGGAGAAGGCTACAAGCTTAACTGGGAAGCAACCAAAGAAAAATTTGCTAATTACTGGCAGCACAAAAACACCGGAAGACCGCTGATGTGTGTTATCGCCAGAAGACCGGAAGTGGAGCAGTACTCAGACGGAACACCTGTTGAGGGTGGTTATCTGGATCAGATCTGCCAGGGTAAATATTACAACATGCCGGAAGAACTGAAATGGAAAGACATGGAAGACAAATACCAGAATGCACAGAGGATCGTAGACCGTTATCGTTACTTCTGCGATACACATGCATTCCTTGGAGAGAGTTTCCCGAACCTGAACATCGACTTTGGTCCAGGATCCGTAGCATCTTACCTCGGATCTGAGATCGGATTCAAAGAAGATACTGTATGGTTCAACAAATGTCTGGACAGCTGGGAAGGTGTACCGAAACTTACTTTTGACCCGGAAAACAAATGGTTCAAAAAACACATCCAGCTTGCAAAAGACTGTAAGGAACTGGCAGGAGACGATTTTGTTGTAGATATGCCTGACCTTATGGAAAACATCGACGTACTTGCTTCCCTCCGCGGTGCACAGGATATCCTGTTTGACCTGCTGGATGAGCCGGATATGATCGGTGAGAGAATCCAGGAAGTAACCGATGTTTACTATGAATACTATGACCGTTTCTATGATATCATCAAAGACGAAAACGGCGGAAACGCTTACACTGTATTCCAGATCTGGGGACCTGGAAGAACTGTAAAATTACAGTGCGATTTTTCTGCAATGATGTCACCGGAAGACTTCAGAAAATACATTCAGCCATCCTTACGTGAGCAGAGTGAGAAAGTAGACCATGTCCTGTATCATCTTGATGGACCGGCTGCGATCAAACACATGGATGCACTGATGGAAATCGATGGAATTGACGCTCTGCAGTGGACAAGTGGAGATGCAGGCCCGGACGGAACACTTCCGGACTGGGATGTGATCTACGACAAAGCAATTGCAGCAGGAAAATCCATCTGGGTAAAAGTTTACTCAGGAGAATTCGAAGACTGGATCAAGAACGTAGACCGTATCGTTAAGAAATATGGTTCTCACAGCTTATTCCTTCTGTTCCCGGAAATGTCTCTGGAACAGGCTGCATACCTTCTTGACTATGCAGACAAAAACTGGAGCGATGTAAAAGGAACTTATGTAGAATCTCTCGGAAGATAAACCCTTATATTAATATAGTTGAATCTCAAATTCAAATAAACGGGAGCCGCCGGGTAATGTCACGACCTGACGGCTCTTTTTTTGCTGCATGCAACCTGTCAAAACATACGAAAATGATATGTTTATAAAGGCGTAATTTATATAATTTACACAAAAAATCATAAGAAGTATAGATTGTGCGGAAGAAAAAAGAGGAATATTCTCATTTAGAAAGTATAATTAGAGACATATTAAGGGATGCAACTATATAAGGTGAACAAATGAAAGAGAGGTTTTTTAATCATGAAACAGAAAGCAATGGATGTAAAACTCGTAGTAAGACCACTGATCGGATGTCTGACACATACACACTTCTGGGAAGGCCCATGTCGTGCAGGTCACAAAGAAGACATGACTGTTGAGGCAGAAACAAAGGCAGCAGATGAGACATTTAAAGAATCTGTAGAAGCTCTGAAAGGTGTGATTGACGAAGTTCAGTTCACAGAGCCGATGGATGTTCGTTATGATGAATCTTTTGTAGTAAAGAAAGATCTGTTTGAAAAAATCGGCGAAAATCTTGATGAGATTGATTGCTTCCTGTGCATGGGATGGAGAATTCCAAAACTGGAACGCTACAACAAACCGGTAATCATCTGGCAGAACGGAAACGAAGGAATCGACTTTGCAGCTTACTGCCGTTCTATCGGAGTAGAAGCTTATGTAGCAATGGATCTTCAGGATGTAAACGAGATCGCACATATCCTCTGGGTAAGAAAAGCCGTTCGCAACACAAGAGCACTTGTACTTACAGCAGGATCTTTGCCAACATTCGGCATCCAGAGCCTGATCCGTGATCCGGAAGTTCTCCGTCAGCGTTATGGATTTGAAGTAGTAAAACTTCCATTCACATCTATCTTCAAATATATGGATGAGATCACAGACGAAGAAGCAAAACCGATCGCCGACAAGATCATTGCAGGTTCTACAGATACACAGGTAAATACAGACTGGTTCCTCAACGACGTGAAATATTATCTGGCAGCTAAGAAAATGATGGATATCTATGACTGCAACGCATTCTCAACTGCATGTCATGAGCTCTGCACAACAGAGATCCCGCAGAACCGTAAATTTACACCATGTATGTGCCATTCCATCATGAAAGATGAAGGAATCCCGAGCGGATGTGAGGAAGACCTGAACGCACTTATGGCTATGCTGATCATGCAGTACGCTGCAAACCGTCCGGCATTCATGGGTAACCCGAACCATGAGACAGACGAACTGCTTCGTATCCACCATGCAGTACCGGCACTTTGCATGAATGGTTATGGAACAAAACCACTGGAATACAAACTGTGGGCATTCACTGGTCAGGGATTTGGTGGAAAACTGCAGGTTGACTTCACAGAGAACGATGATGACTATGTACACTTGGCCGTTTCAACCCGGCAGGCGATACCATCTGCATCAAGAAAGGTAAAGTTATCCGTTCCGAATATGCAGATACATACTGCAGCCCGTACTACTACATCCAGATGGATGACGCAAGAGAATATATGCACAACCTGGCAGGCTTTGGTCATCATCAGGTACTTATCTTTGGTGATTACACAAAACTTATCAAAAAGATTGCAAAGGTTATGAACTTTAACGTACTGGAAGGATGATTCCGAATGGTTTATCTGAATAACGCGGCTACATCATGGCCGAAACCTTCCTGCGTGAATGAAGCTGTACAGGCGTGTCTTATGGACACGCCTGCTTCACAATTCAGGGGAGGAAGCGCGATTTTAAAAAAAGATGTGGAAGTACTCTGTCGTGAAGCTATGGGGGAACTGCTGGGGATAGCAGAGAGTGAGAGGATTTTTTTTACATCAGGGGCAACAGAAAGTTTTGAATACTATCCTGTGTGGACTCGATTATGGAAAAGCAGGAAACAGCATTCTCGTGACACAGACAGAGCATAACAGTGTCCTGCGTCCGCTTATGAATCAGTCGGCATTAAAAGAGCATCCGGTAAAAATCATCTCTTGCACCGCGATTGGCGCAGTGACAGAGGAACTGCTGAAACAGGCACTGGAAGAAGAGCGGCAGGACGGACGGCAGGCAGCAGCACTTGTGGTCAATCATTGCTCGAATGTAACGGGATATGTGCAGGACATGGACATGATCAGCAGGTTCGCAAAGAAAAACAACCTTTGTCTGATAGTGGATGTTTCCCAGAGCGCAGGCTGTATTCCGGTATATGCAGATCAGTGGAAAGCAGATGCGGTTATTTTTACAGGTCACAAAAGTCTTATGGGTATGCAGGCAGTGGTGGATTTTATATCAGAGAAGGTATTTCACTGAAGCCGTTGAAATATGGGGGAACAGGACGTAACAGTAAGCAGCTGACCTATGAAGATGAAGATTATGAATATGAAGTTGGCACACAGAACCTTCCGGGAATCACGGCATTGCTGGCTGGAGTGAATTTTGTACGTGAAACAGGAGTTGACATGATCCATAAAAAAGAAATGGCACTTATGGAGAAACTGTATGAAGCTCTGGAGAAGATCCCGGGAATCCAGGTATACGGAAATTCTAAGGAATGCAGGGGACCTGTCATGAGTCTGAACTTCAAAGGCCTGACAGCTTCCGATGCGGCATATATCCTGGAAAGTGGGTATGGAATCACGGTACGTGCGGGACTTCACTGTTCTCCACTGATCCATGAAGCTATGGGAACACAAAAGAACGGAACGATCCGCATAAGCATATCTTACTTTACAAAAGAGAAGGACATACAGGAATTTCTTACAGCGGCAGAGCAGATCGCAGGCTCTGTGGCAGGACGATGAACAGGGGAAAAGTTTATGAAGATTACAGGAAAGCGGCCTTCAAGAGAGAAATGTGCAGAATCCGGCTGGTTTGCAACAGACTATCTTATGGATGCGCCGATAGACAGAGAATTTATTTTAAAGCTGAAATCACTTGGAGGTTTTGTATATCTTGATATGCTGAAACAGCCTTTTTTTAAGATCGAGAATAATTACTATATGATAAAGGGGATAGAAGGAAACGACTATTTCAGGATCGCCGTTCATGGAAAACATGAAGATGAACTGGCAAAACTGGAAGCAATTCATCCTGAATTGCGTGAAAGAATAAAATCTGCTATACTGAGAACGTTAAAGAATCGAATTTTGTGTTATCAGATTTGACAGAATTAACGTTACTTACAGGAGGCAGACGATGAGGCTTGAACGAGATAATATTCCACTTGATAAAGATTTTCCTTTTCAGATTTCAGAGGTAGTGCTGACCCCGAAGAACAGCAGGCCGGGGACCTGGCACTGGCACAGTTACTTTGAGATCACCTGTGTGCTTGAGGGGAAGGGGAATTATTTTGTCAATGGACAGGAGTATACGATGGAGAAGGATGATGTGATCATCTTTAACAACGTAGAACCTCATGGGTGGAATCTTATCGGGGATGATATGAAGCTTCTGGTCATGATCTTTTCGCCGGAATTTATTGCAGAGAAGATCAGCGTATTTGACACGGAGTATCTGAAGCCTTTGTAGAGCGGGGAAGTAATTTCAAGAACCGTGTCGGCAGGGAAGATGAAATAAATGCAGATATCCGTGCAGGCATCTGGGAAATTTATAAAGAGTGGAATGATCAGAAAGAAGGTTATCCTCTTATGATCAAGGCCAATGTATTGCGGATCCTCACCATGCTCATACGTACTTATCAGGATGAAACCAAATCCGGAGAGATGCTCAAGGAGAAAAAGAACGCCATGAAGCGTCTGGAGCAGGCGTTTGATTACATCGATGCTCATTACTGCGAGAAGATCACACTGGAAGAGGTTGCGTCATCTGTGTATATGAGTGCCAATTATTTTTCATCTTATTTTCGTAAGGTGACGAATATCAGTTTCAGTGATTATGTAACACGAATGCGTATCAATCATGCCCGTGAACTTCTTCGTGAAGGGAAGAAAAATGTTACGGAAATCGCCATGGAATGTGGGTTTAATAATATTTCAAATTTCTATCGCCTGTATAAGAAACATGTGGGCAAAACACCCAAGGATGAAAAGAGTAAAAATAGTTAAAAATCAGAATCAGATAAGCCATAGACCGATCATAAACAGCCGTGTTAGGATAAAAACAGCAATGTTATATCCTGATACGGCGTTTTTTTTTATGGGAAACAAAAACTTACAAAAGGAGATTTGGGGAAATGATAAAAACAGACAGATATGTAGAATGTTCAGCAGCAGGCATGAAATATCGCCTGATACCGGTAACAGATGAGATCATCCGCTGCATGATCGCAAAAGATGAAGTAAAAACAGAGCAGGAATCTCTGATCATCGAGAAAAAAGAGTATCCGCAGGTTCCATTTGAAGCAGCAGAAGCAGACGGAGTAGTTACAGTAAAAACATCAGCAGTGCAGGCAGAACTGAATCTCAAAACAGGAGGGATCACCTGGAAACATGCAGATGGAAGTGTGTGGCTGGAGCAGAACAAAGCGGATCTCACCAGGATTGATGTCGTACACTATAATACAGGCGGCGAAAAACCGATCATCAACCGTGTAAAGACTGTAGACGGTGAAAGAAACTTTATCCAGAACCTCAAGGCAGAAAAAGTCAGAGACGGATACCGCGCAAGAGTTTTCTTTGACTGGAAAGAAGACGAGGAGATCCATGGACTTGGACAGGCAGAAGAAGGTATTTACAACTACCGTGAACATACACAGTATCTGTATCAGCACAATATGCGTATCCCGATGCCGATGTTTGTATCTACCGAAGGATATGGAGTCCTGTTTGACTGCTGTTCACTGATGACTTTTAACGATGAAGGCAGAGAATCCTATCTGTTCCTGGATACGGTAGACCAGATCGATTACTATTTCCTCGGTGGAAATACAATGGATGGGATCATTCATGACTACCGTTATCTGACAGGTAAAGCACAGATGCTGCCGAAGTGGGCGTATGGTTACATCCAGTCCAAAGAGCAGTATTACACAGCAAAAGAACTGGCTGAGATCGTGCGTCATTACAGAGAGATCGGTGTTCCGATCGATTGTGTCGTTCAGGACTGGAATACCTGGGAACCAGGCAACTGGGAGAAAAGATCCTCGACAAAGAACGCTACGGTGACAACAAAGAATGCATGGAAGAAATCAACAAAATGCATGCACACAGCATGGTCTCTGTATGGCCGAACATGAATGCGGGCGGCAAAAACCATCAGGAATTTTTTGACGCAGGCTATCTGCTTTATGACTATGCAACCTACAATGCTTTTGATGAAAAAGCCCGTGAAATGTACTGGAAACAGGCAAAAGAAGGACTTTTTGATGAAGGATTTGAATCCTGGTGGTGCGATTCCACAGAGCCTTTCTCCGGTCCTGACTGGAATGGCGGCGTGAAGAGAGAGCCATGGGAGAGATATGAACTTGTCGGCGGCGAGCACAAGAAATATCTGGATCCGGCTGTTGCCAATGCGTTTGCACTGATGCATGCAAAGGTATTTATGAAAACCAGAGAAAAGACACTGAAGACAAACGTGTCCTCAACCTGACCCGTTCCGGTTATGCATCCGGGCAGAAATACGCAGCCATGCTGTGGTCCGGCGATACCTGCGCTTCCTGGGACAACTTCAAGATCCAGATCGTAGAAGGCCTGAATATGGGACTGAGTGGTTATCCGTACTGGACACTGGATATCGGTGCGTTCTTTACAGTTGCTGATAAATGGCAGAATCGTGGCTGTGGCTGCAACACAGATCCGGAGCCGAAGTGGTTCTGGCAGGGCAAATACAATGAAGGTGTGAAGGACAAAGGATACTGCGAGCTTTATACCAGATGGCTTGAGATGGGAACTTTCCTTCCGATGTTCCGCTCTCACGGAACAGATACTCCGAGAGAGATCTGGAATTTCGGTGACAAAGGAACGATGTTCTATGATGCAATTGAGAAATCTATTAAGCTGAGATACCATCTGATGCCGTATATCTATTCTCTTGCAGGAGCTGTTCACTTCAACGACTATACGATCATGAGAAGCCTTCTGTTTGATTTCCCGCAGGATAAGACTGCAAGAAAGATTGAGAATGAGTTTATGTTCGGACCGTCACTTCTGATCTGTGCAGTTACAGAGCCAATGTACTACGGCCCGGAAAGTACAGAACTTGACCGTGAAAAAAATATGGGAATGTTATCTCCCCCAGGGAGCTGACTGGTATGATTACTGGACCGGCAAGAAATATGAAGGCGGTCAGTATGTAACGGTAGATGCGCCGATCGACCAGATGCCGATCTTTGTAAAAGCAGGAAGCATTCTTCCGGTTGCAGACGGACTTACTTATGCATCTCAGAAACCGGAAGGACCGGTGAAACTGATGGTTTACCCGGGAGCAGATGCAGAATTTACTCTTTATGAAGATGAGGGAAATAACTATAACTTTGAGAAGGGTGCATACGCAACCACAAAACTGATCTGGAATGACCAGAAAGGTGAACTGACTGTAGAAGAAAGACAGGGAAGCTTTGATGGTATGGAAGATATTTCTTATGAGGAAGTCATCATTTGATGGCTTCCTCTTTTTCATCGCGATATTCCAGCGGGCTCTTGCCGGTATGTTTCTTGAAGATACGGCTGAAATATCCCTGGTCATGGTAACCGCACATCTCTCCGATCTGACGGACAGAAAGCGAAGGCTCATTGAGAAGCAGCTTCTGTGCATGATGCATCCTCAGATTGGTCAGATATTTGGTCGGGGTACAGTCATATGCCTGGCAGAAGATCTTTGTCAGATAACCGGGACTGTAATTCATATTGTCTGCGATCAGGTTCAGATTGATATCGTCACTGTAGTTTTTTATAATAAAATCCCGCAGAACAGAAGCAATTTGAGAGGGAGTCATGGAAGCGGTTCCTGCATTAAAGACAGCTTCGTAATCCTTCTTGGCGATCTGAAATTCATGTTTGATCTTTTGCAGGGCATCATGGAGCTCATCTGGATCCACTGGTTTCAGCAGATAATCAGAGACTTTGAGAGTAATAGCTTTTTTGGCATATTCAAAGTCTGAAAACCCGCTTGTGATAATAAATTTAGTGAAAGGGAACTGACTTCTTACTTTGGTAAGCAAGGCCATCCCATCCATAACAGGCATACGGATATCCGTTATGACAAGATCAGGAGTAAGCTTTTCTACCAGTGCAAATGCCTGCTCGCCTGTCTGGGCAGTACCTGTAACCTGAAAATCCGGGTCCGCTTTCTGGATTTTCTGGACAAGGTTATTTAAAAGAAGTTCTTCGTCCTCCGCAACGACTACTGTGTATTTCATGATAGTTCCTTTCTCTTATTAATGCTGAGTTGTTTCTTGATCCTCTGATATATAACGTCCTATGGATACAATTCCGTGTCCGTCCTCGGTGTTTCCATATTCAAAAATGATTTTGCCGTTGCAGAAAATCTTCCATCTGAGATAAACATTTACAGTTCCCAGACCGTTGATCTTGAGTTCAGGAAGACCTGGATTCTGGTCTGCTTTGGCAAGATTCTGTGCGATCTTCTGACATGCTTCCTCAGAAAATCCGGGACCGTTATCTGTGACGGTGATCTTCCAGTAGTTTTCCGCGATAACACTGCTGACGGAGATCGTCCATGGTGGTGCACAGTTGGAACCATATTTGATAGCATTTTCTACGAGTGGCTGGATCAGCAGCTTGGGAACCTCCTCAGAAAGAAGGCTTTCATCTACATCAATATTGTAGTTCAGACTGGACTGATAACGGACTTTCATACAGTACAGATATTTCTGAACATAATCCAGCTCATCAGCAAGAGATACGGTCGTGCTGCCTGTATCTGTAATATAGCGCATGATCAGAGAAAGATTCCGGCACATTTTGGCAACTGTGTCATTATCACCGTTTTCCGCAAGAACCATGATACTTGACAGTGAGTTGTAATAAAAATGCGGGTTGATCTGTGTCTGCAGAGCCATATTTCGAGCGTGCATTTCCTGTTCTTTTGCCTGTGTGAGTTTTACCATGGAATCCTTCAGATTATCGCTCATAAACTGAAATGCCTGGTAAAGTTCCTCAAGTTCATTGACAGAGACAGGATAGGAAGTGACCTTTTCCTGACCAAGAGTGTCCAGCTCCATTCGCTGAATGATATGTTTCAGATGCTTGACCGGTTTGACAACAGAACGGGACAGCCTGTATGAAACAATAACAGAAGCCAGAAGAAAAGCAGCAACAACTGCCAGAAGGATCTGGAGCATCTGATATACCGGTGCAAGTATGGCTGATTTTGACTGAACCGTGAGGTAAGTAAATCCAGTGTAGCCGGAGTCAATTCTTGCCGCATATTCGTCCTTGCCTGTCAGAGGCTGGTAAGCCTGGAAGAAGTCTGAGATGAATCTGTCAATGTGTAATAGTCCTGGAGTTTGGAACTTTCACTGTCTGAAATATCGTAAGGATAGATCAGATCACCATCCTGATTAAATATATATACACTGGCTGCATCATCATGATTTTTCTTCTCGTAGGAATGATACTTTTAAAAATGGATTTGCACTGTTTGGCTGTTTCAATTACGCCTACACTGCGGCGGTACTGATTTGTGAAAGAGCGGTAGACAGAGATCATCCACTGAGAATATTTCGCCGACTTGGAATATTCATAGGTAAGATAGGGATTGGTGATTACTTTTCTGCCATCTGCTTCCCGGGCTTTCTGCAGCCATTCGGTGCGAGAATCGTCCGTTTTTTTTACCATGGTGGAAAGTCCTGCCTGAAGTACATATCCGGAAAAATCGTACAGATTCACCTGATCAGCTTTTAATTCAGTTCCGCTGAGAGAAATAAAAAGATCAGACATATCGGAGAGCATACTGTCAGAGATATTGAGATCAAATTTCTGATCGAGGATACTCTTGGACATATTACTGTAGTTGATATTGACGGATACTGTGTCCAGGTCAAGGATAGCAGAGTCTACCTGTGTTTTGAAACTGGAATTCAGGGTGTTCATGGCACTGATCTGACTTTCCTTCAGTCGTCCTGATACAAAGAGATAAAAAAAATGCTGCAAAAGCAAACAGGATCAGACTTGCCATTCCGAGATAGGCGATAAAAAGTTTAGACTGTAAGCTGCGTTGTTTCATATATACGCCTCCTGTAAAAAAAGTACCAATGGTTTTTCAGGACATGTCAAAAGTATTTCGTCGAAATTATAACATGTTTATGTAAAAAGTACAAATGACAAAAAGCGAAACTGGTAAAAATAGTCAAAAATATACATTATAAATTGTGTAACCTAGTAGAATGATGTGAAAATAGCATACAAAAATGTGAAAAAAGTACAAATACAGAATGGCTTTGTCCATGGATAAAAAACACAGTTACTGATAAACTTATTTCATCAAGGACGTGACAAAAACAAATTAAAAGGAGGAAGTTTTTTATGTTGAGAAAGAGATTTTGGGCAGTTGCATGTGCAACAGCAATGGTAGCATCTATGACAGCAGGTCTTAGCGTGAATGTATTTGCAGCAGATGATACCAAAGATTTTGCAGGAGAGGAATTAAGCATTCTGGTATCCGCAGGCTGGATGGATAACCGTTATGATGAGACACTGGAGCGTTTCGAGGATACATACGATGTAACCGTTGACCTTCAGACAATCCCGGCAGATCAGTATTCTGATCTTCTTCAGTCAAAACTGGCAACAGATTCCTGTGCGGATGTTTTCTGGATCCAGTCCAATCCATTTGCAATTGAATCAACCATCGTTGACCCGGAGAAATACTGTATCGATTTACAGGAGCTGACTGGGAAACCTTAATGCCGGAACAAGAAAAGCAATCCTGCACATACAACGATAAATTATACGGACTTCAGGTTTGGAACAATTCTCCGGAGTACGTAATGCTTTACAACAAAACTCTGTTTGAAGAAAATGGCTGGGAAGTTCCAACCACATATGCAGAACTCAAAGACCTCTGCGCAAAGATCGCAGATACAGGAATCACTCCATGGTTCATGCCAGGAGCAGACGGATGGCAGCATCAGCTCGCATTCTTCCAGATCGGTGGAGTTTATGAAGAAGCAACACCAGGACTGTACGATGCTCTGAATACAAACCAGGCAACATTTGCTGATAATGAAAAAATGCTTGAAGTTCTGAACGAGTTCAAAGAACTCTCTGATGCAGGCTACTTCGGAGAGGACTGGATCGGAACAGACAGCACAAACATGTCAAATGAATTTGGCGACAGAACATGTGCAATGGCAATGGCAAACTCCAGTTACATCAAACAGATCAAAGATGACACAGGTTCCGAAGATGAATATGGAATGTTCCTGATTCCTCTTGGAGACAATACCTGGTATCCAACCAGCCCGGCTGGCCCGACAATGTTCGGATACAAAGGAACAGAGCATGAAGACCTTGTAAGAGAATTCTTCAACTTCGTAACAACAACAGAAAGCCTTCAGGAAATCCTTGACAACTCACCGGCTTACACAAACCTTGATGTAAACGATGACAATCTGGAACAGCACTGGCTGCCAGAAGAGGAAGAATTCCTTGAGACTGTAGACAAAGATAAAATGAGCGTATCTGTACTTCAGAATGGTACAAAATATACAAACGACTACTGGATGCAGTTTGGACAGGATATGATCGCATTCTGCCAGGGTGAAATGGAAGCAAACGATGTTCTTGCAAACATGGATACCAACCGTGCAGAAGCAGCAAAAACTGTCGGAGATGAAAACTGGGAATAAATTTCAGATAAAAACGTTGTGAAATAAGGGTAATTCTTCAGTGCGAGGGAGTAAAATCCTTCGCACTGTCTGCTAAAGGAGTAAATAAGAAGATTATCCTTGTGACTTGATTAATCTGGCTGCTAAGAGAACAGGAGGTAACTTCAGTGAATAAGAAAAAAATATATCCCTGGTGGTTTCTGGTGCTGCCGCTGGTATTGTATGTAATCTTTTTCCTGCTTCCAAGTGCAATGGGTGTAGGATATTCCTTTACAGACTGGAATTCCAGAAGTGTCCTGAATGGTACACATTTTGTAGGACTGCAGAACTTTAAAGAAATTCTGACATCAAACAAGGCTATTTAAGTGGAATTGGGAATACACTTAAATTTACGATCATTCTAACATTGTAAAACTGATCCCGGCACTTATGATCGCAATCATGCTTCAGGAAGGCTTAAGAGGAAAAGGACTTTACAGAACTCTGTTATATCTGCCATCTATTCTTCCATTTGTAATTATCGGTCTGATTTTTAAATCTATCCTCAATTACAATACAGGACTTCTGAATACGATCCTGGATGCACTGCATCTCGGAATCCTGAAACAGAAATGGCTTTCTGATCTGGGTGTTGTATGGAAATCCATTTACGGTGTAGATGCCTGGAGAGGTATTGGTTATGTTATGACTATTTTCCTCGCAGGTCTGAATACGATTCCGAAATCCTACTATGAAGCTGCTGAGATCGACGGTGCAAACTTCTGGCAGAGACTTCGCTATGTAACACTTCCAATGCTTACAGGTTCTATCATGATCAACCTTGTATTTGGTATTACATATGGTCTGAAAGTATTCGAATATCGTTTACGTTCTTACAAACGGCGGTCCTGGACATGCAACAGAGGTTCTTACAACTTATGCATTCCAGCTTTACTCCAGAGTCGTATGGAATGTCATTCTGCATTGAATACGATCCTTCTTATCATTACGGCGATCATCGGTGTAGGTATTGTTAAGAAAATGAGTAAACAGGAGGTACAGCAGTAATGAAAAAGCAAAAAAGTTCAAAACGTGTTGAAGCATATTGTCTGCATCCTTCTGTGCCTGACAGTTGTACTTCCATTTTACATGGTACTTATCAATTCCTTCAAGGATAAAGGAGAGGCCGCAAGAATGAGTCTTGCGCTTCCGACCAAATGGGTATTCTCAAACTACGCAGAGGTTATCAAAAAAGGTAATCTGATCCAGGGATTTGCAAACAGTTTACTGTATGCTCTGGTAGCAACTACACTTGGTGTTGTACTGTGTGCGATGGCAGCATTTGTAATGTGCCGTAACAGAACAAAGTTAAATACATTCCTGTATTACTTCGTTCTCTGCGGACTGTTCTTCCCGGTCAACTATGTAACTCTGGTAAGAGTTTTGAGTACTTTAAACCTGAACGATACACGAGTTGGTATTGTCATGGTATTTACGAGTGCGATGATACCGTTCTGTGTATTTACGATCCGAAACTTCGTAATATCCATTCCGGTTGAATTGGACGAGGCAGCGGTTATTGATGGTGCAGGACCTCTGAGCCTGTTCTTCAAGATCATCATGCCGCTTATGAAACCAACACTTGTAACCTGCTTTATCCTGCAGTTCATGACAGTATGGAGCGATTTCCTTACACCTCTGTACCTGTCCAGCAAGAGCAAACTCTTCCCGATGACCATGGCAGTATACCAGTTCTTCGGAAAGAACAAGAGCTACTGGAACTACATCTTCGCAGATATCGTACTTACCTGTATTCCGGTTATCATTGTTTACATGATCGGCCAGAAATACATCGTTGGTGGAATGACTTCCGGTGCGGTGAAAGAGTAAAAACGATTAATAAAAATAGACGTTTATCTCGTATAAGAGACAGACGTCTATTTTTTATTACAATACTTTATTCAGGAAATCAATTGTTCGTGCTTCCTGTGGATTCAGGAGAACTTCCTGTGGGGAGCCTTCCTCTACGATGTAACCGCCATCCATGAAGATAACCCGGTCGGGCAACTTCGCGGGCGAAGCCCATTTCATGGGTTACGATCACCATTGTCATGCCATCGGCGGCGAGCTGCTTCATAACCTGAAGAACTTCACCAACCATTTCCGGGTCGAGAGCACTGGTTGGCTCATCAAAAAGCATGATATCAGGAGTCATGCAGAGGGCACGTGCGATCGCTACACGCTGCTTCTGCCCACCGGAAAGCTGCTCTGGATATGTGTCAGCTTTGTCGGCCATGCCGACTTTTTCCAGCATGTGGATGGCGCGCTGTCTGGCTTCATCCTTGGTAGCTTTTTTCAGTTCTACCGGAGCGAGCATCAGGTTCTGTGTGACATTCATATGCGGGAAAAGATTGAAATGCTGGAATACCATTCCTACATTTTCACGGACTTTATTGATATCAATATGTTTGTCTGTAAGATTGTGTCCATCTACGATCACTTCTCCGGCGGTAATCTCTTCGAGCTTGTTCATGCAGCGCAGGAAAGTAGATTTACCGCTTCCGGAAGGTCCGATGATAACGACTACTTCACCTTCATGAATGTCTGTGGAGATATCCTTCAGGACTTCCAGAGAGCCGAAGTTTTTTTTCAAATGTGATACGTGGATTTTGACGTTGTCTTTATTTACGGCCACGGTTTAATCTCCTTTCTAAGACTTTTGCGATTTTGGACAGGATTGTGATGACGATCAGGTACATGATCGCAACAATACCCCATGTCTGGAAGGACATGAAAGAATTGGCAACAACGTTCTTTGCAGTGTTGACCAGTTCCGGCCTGAAGTGCTGTCAGGGTAAAACTGAATCCCATCATATTGTTCAGACAGTAAGGAACACCGAAATAAATAAAATACGCGAGGACGATCATAGGAACGCCTCGGATAACATCAACAAAAATAGAAGATATGATTCTGCAGGCTTTATTCTTAAGTACACTTAATAAACCAAAAAACATACCCAGAATACAGGCAAAAAACAGACCGCATAAAGCAAGAAGCAGGGTCTGTCCCATTGCAAGGAGCAGCAGATTTCCATATCTTGTTATGATCTGGATCATGGAAAACTCCTTTCAAAAACAAAGCTGCCACAAAATGCAGCAGCCCTGTAATTCGTGTAATATATATTCTGATTATTCAGCAGCTTCCTCTTCAGCAGGAGCCTCTGTTGTATCTGCCTCAGCGTCATCAGCAGCTTCTTCTGTCGGAACTGCGTCTTCTCCGAGGTATTTGGCAATGATCTCGTTGTATTCACCGCTTTCTTTTCTTTCATCTGTAATAGATGCGCCGGCGATCATACCGTCAGCCTGTCCAGTCTGGCATGCAGCGATAGAAGCGTCCCATCCAAGACTCTTGAGTTCATATTCAAAGCCCTGATCTTTTGCGATCGCATCAAGTACGTCTACGTCGATACCTACGAAATTACCGCTGTCATCTGTGTATTCAAAAGGTTTGAATACAGTATCAGTTGCGATAGTCCATTTCTTATCTGTCTCTGCATCAGAAGCTGCAAATACAGGAACAGTAAGGCTTCCTGCGAGTAATCCCATTGTTAATAAATAACACATCTTTTTCATAGAGAAACACTCCTTTTCTTTTAAATAATGAAAAAAGGCGCAGTTTACAAAAAAAACTGACGCCTTCGTCGCTTTTTTCAGTTCTATCATTCCCAAAACACACTGTCAATGGAATGTTTTAAAATTTTACCATATTAAAGGAATTGCCCTATAAATAAAACATAGTTTGAGGGAAGAGAGTATATTTATAGAAAATTTATGTACAGATATTGGTGCTTATGCTACCATTTAAATGTACATGTCAAAAAAGGTAAAAGAGGGACAGAAAATGGCAAAAATAAAAGTAGCAGCAATACAGATGCCAACAGTGACTGACAAAATGCAGAATGTCAGGACAGCGGGAATATATCTTGAAAAGATAAAAGATGAGAAACCGGATTTTGTTATCCTTCCGGAGATGTTCTGCTGTCCATATCAGACGCAGAATTTCCCGGTCTATGCAGAAGAAGAGGGTGGGCCTGTATGGCAGCAGCTCTCGGAATACGCAAAACAATATGGAATCTATCTTATCGGCGGTTCAATGCCGGAGAAGGATGCTGAGGGAAAGGTTTACAATACATCTTATATTTTTGACAGGCAGGGAAAACAGATTGGCAAGCACAGAAAGGTGCATTTGTTTGATATTGATGTCACAGGTGGACAGACATTTAAGGAATCCGATACTTTGACGGCGGGAGATCATGATACAGTTTTTGATACCGAGTTTGGCAGGATGGGAGTCATGCTATGTTTTGATATTCGGTTCCCTGAGCTTGCGCGGATGATGGTAAATGATGGCGCAAAGGCAATCCTCGTTCCAGCGGCTTTCAATATGACGACAGGTCCTGCACACTGGAACTGTCCTTCCGAACCAGAGCACTGGACAACCAGATCTACATGATAGGCTGCGCCCCAATGCGCGATGAATCCGCAGGATATATTTCCTGGGGACATTCCATTGTCACAGATCCATGGGCAGAGTCATAGATATGCTGGATGAAAAAGAAGGCGTACTTCTGACAGAACTGGACCTTGACTATGAAGAGCAGGTAAGAGAAGAGTTACCATTATTAAAGAGCAGGCGGAAGGATATGTACCGTCTGGAAAAACTATGCAAATAATGCTATGCTTTGTGCGAAGCTATATGTGCTTGTTATAATTTTTTATAAATTGATGGAAAGTATGGGATGGACATAGAGCAGGCTATGGATGCACTTCAGATACCAAAGGAAGAGCGAAATAGCTACCTTAATATGTTGAATAACTGCGCGCCGCATTCTCGTTACTTCCAGTGATGAGTTAGGCGCGCAAATTTTTACAAAAAAACATAAAAGGGAGTTTTATTGGACCTAAAAAGAGTTATAATAGAATAGGAAGGAACAAATAGGACTTATTTATGCCAGTACAAGTCAG
>ENA-OQIM01000292-OQIM01000292.1-human-gut-metagenome-genome-assembly--contig:-NODE-292-length-18422-cov-2.075758_pt1 | contig 18422 bp, 26 predicted proteins | sample MGYA00242579_ERZ504744 | MGnify/ENA primary metagenome ERZ504744 (study PRJEB26092, sample SAMD00036441) | human gut metagenome | host: Homo sapiens | study: EMG produced TPA metagenomics assembly of...
TAAAAGTTGGAAACCACCAAGGAAACAAGTTTTTTGGAACCAAGTCGTTATTTCTGTGGTTTTTGTTTTTTATTTTCAATGTATCCCAGTCAATCTTACGATCTCTGTAGTAATACTCTCTGTCATGGTCGTTGAGTTCTCGAAGGACACGGCAGGGATTACCAAGATGAACATGCCGTCCACCCCAGTTTGCATAAAACGGCGGCTCGATATAACAGCCTTCTCCTGCTTCTGCGAACATTTCTTTGATCAGCTCTGCTCGTTTTTCCATCTGGGATGGGCGGGTCTGATTGTAGTCGTACATTTTTTCCAGGCAGGTCATCTGGAAACCTACAAGTTCTTTGATGTTTGGATTGAAAAAAATACCAGCTTATAAAGCATAGTGTTGATGTTCCATACTATATCTTTATAAACTGGTGTTTCTTCTATTTATCTAACTCAATTACTCTTGTGCAGACTTTCTTGATCAGTTCCGGGCTGTGGCTGACTACGAGCATTCCGATATTTCTTCGTTCTGTTTCTTCGATGAGAAAATGCCAGATCTGGCTCTGGGTGATGAGATCCAGCATGGTTGTGATCTCGTCTGCCAGAAGGAAACGGGTTCTCTGTCCCAGGGCTCTTGCAATGCAGAAGCGCTGTAATTCTCCTCCTGAGAGTTCTGTCGGAAATCTATTCATCCAGTCAGGTTCTATTCCCAGCTTTTCGATCAGTTCCGGTGCTGTCCTGTCTCCTTCTTCGATTACATTTTTCATGCGGAGTCTTGGATTTACCGCCTGCTCCGGGTGCTGCCAGATCATCTGTACCGGACAGTATGCGCCATATTCGCTGAGTGGTTTGCCATCAAGAAGCACTTCGCCACTTTGCGGTGCTTCATATCCGGACAGGATCTTACACAGAGTTGTTTTGCCAAAACCACTGGGAGCTATGATTCCTACACGTTCACTGCTGTCTGCACTTAAACTGAACTGTCTCAGTATCTGTCTGCCTTTTACATCATAACTAAAAGACAGATTTTTGCTTCAAGTCTCATAATATGCACCTCACATATCCACTGCCGGAAGCTTTCCATGGAATCTCGCCCTGACATTCCTGTGATTTCCTGTCGCATCGTGGTGCAAACGGGCATCCCTGCAGGTTATCTTTTACATAAGGCTGTACCCCGTCAATATATCGAAAACCGTGTTTCGGCATCGCACGCCAGAGTGCTCTGGTATATGGATGCCTAAGAGTTTCTTCCTCATTAAAATCATCCACTGCCGCATCTTCGATCGTATAACCGGCATAAAATACCTGTACTCTGTCTGCCGTTTCCAGTGCAAGTTCCAGATCATGTGTAATGACAAGAACAGCAGCTCCCATATCCGCAAGCTGGCGAAAATGTTCCATTGCACGTTTTGCGAGTTTCGGATCCAGCCCGGGTGTCGGTTCATCCGCGATGACCAGCTTTGGATTCTCGATCAATGCTGTAGAGATCATGATTCTCCTGGTCATTCCCCCGGAAAGTTCAAACGGATACTGTTCCTGAACCTTTTTATCCAGAGAATATTGTTCAAAAATAGAATCCAGATGTTTCTTCTTTTCTTTGTTCTTTTTTCCTTTGCAGATCTGCTGTCCGACCTTCATTAATGGATCCAGATAAGAAGTACTCTGCGGGACCAGAACGATTTCTTTCCCCCGCAGTTTCCGGATGTTTTTTTCTGTCAGCGGCTCTCCGCAGTATCGTATTTCTCCACCCATTTCAGCATTATATGGCAAAATCCCCATGATTCCATGTGCCAGCAGACTTTTGCCCGAACCGGAAGAACCGACTACTGCCACCATTTCTCCTGCATGGATCGTGACACTCAAATCTTTGATCACAGGCAGTTCTGTCTGCTGTATTCCTTTCTGGTACTTGGTAAAAGATATTTTCATGTTGTTGATTTCCAGAATTTTTTCCCTTTCCATTCTCTTCTCCTATTCGTGTGCACTTGCCGGATCCAGCAGCCTGCGGAGATTTTCACCTGTTGTATAAAAACATACAACGGTGATCACCAGCATAATTCCCGGAAATAATGCAAGCCACCACTTGCCTGTGATCAGATATTTCATTGCTTCTGACAAAATAATTCCGATCGCAGGCTGTTCATTTGACAGCCCGAACCCAAGAAAAGTGATACTGGATTCATGAAGGATCGCATGCGGAAAAAGAAGGACAAGTCCGACAATAAACTGCGGAAGCAGATGTGGAACCATGTGTTTCATTGCGATATACAAGTTGCTTTTTCCCAGTTTTCTGGCTGTTTTTATGTAAATCTGTTCTTTGAGCTGCAGCACTTCACCTCTAATCAGTCTCGCCAGAGATGTCCAGTGCGTCAGTGCAACTCCAAGAATGACTCCCTTAAGTCCTCTTCCGCATGCAACGCAGATAAGGATCAGAAGAAGCATATGCGGAATTCCCATGACCAGGTCTATGATCCATGTCACAATGGTATCTGCTGTTTTTCCCATTGTTGCAGATACAACTCCAAGAATAAATGCCATGACCGCGCTGAACGTAGCTGCACATACTCCTATGATGATACTGATAGAAAGTCCTCTGACTGTCCGTGCAAACATATCTCTTCCAAGCCAGTCTGTACCAAACGGATATTTCAGACAGGGTGCAAGATTTTTTCTGGAAAATCTGTTGCCCTTGCTGCATCTTCGCAGAACAGGCCGCTGATACAGACTGCTATAAGAAACACCACGCGATAACAAGCCAGAGTACCAGAGTTTTTCTGCGGTTCCATCTGTTTTTCATCTTCCCGCACCCCCTCTTCGGATCCGCGTCGATGACTCCGTACAGAATATTGGCTATAAAGTTTCCTCCAAACACAAACAGTGCACTTATGATCGTGATCGCCATCAGAAGCGGCATATCACTTCCAAGACCTGCACTGACCGCTGCCTGTCCAAGTCCCGGATAGGAAAAAACCTGCTCCACAAGCACTGAGCCGCCAAATATCTCGCTGATCGAAGCAAACTGAAGTGTCACTGCCGGGCCAAGGACATTGCGGAAACCATGGTTTTTGAATATCTTCCAGTTACTCTCTCCTCTTGCTTTTGCAAAAAGCACGTAATCGCTGTCACAGATGTCGATCATTTCTCTGGTATGCATGGCAATATTGGATATTCCTGTGATGGAAAGTGTCACCGCCGGAAGGATTGCATGACGCACACGGTCAAAAAAAGTCACTCCGCTTGCCTCAACTCCAATCGGTACACTTAATCCTATCGGAAGTATTTTGAGCCATACTCCAAAAATGATAAGCAACAGCATAGCAATCCAGAATGCCGGGGTACTGGAGATCACCAGACAGTATCCTTTGATGATCTTATCAATCGGTTTTCCACGGTTCATCCCTGCAAGTGAGCCCAGCAAAAAACCAATCAGTCCTGACAAAATCCATGCAATGATCATCAGAAACAGAGAATTTCCAAGTTTTACGGCGATCACTGTCGTTACCTTCTGTCGATAAAGGAGAGATATTCCCATATCTCCCCTCACAAAATCTCTGAACCATGCAATGTAGCGCTGCAGGGGCGGCTGTCCCACGCCCCAGTATTCTTCAAGTTTTGCGATCTGTTCCTGACTCATGCTTCCAAGCGCAGCCTGTCCGACGTTCGCTTTCAGAGGATCGATCGGAGAAGCTGTCATAAGTGCAAAAGCAGCAACACTGACCGCAAACAGCAGAAGCAGCACTTTAATGAAATTTTTTAAGATAAATTTTGCTTTTGAATTATTCAAGATCTGTTACTCCCATGACCACTGATCTACGTTATTTACGATAGACCAGCCATGTCCGTGTGGATGGATCTTCTGGTCAGCTACTTTGAGTCCGTCTTTTACAAAGTACAGATGATCGATATTGCAGAGCCAGATCCACGGGATATCTCCCTCCTGCGTAATTCCGCTCTCTCCGTCCCACTTGGGCTTTTTTCCAAAGGTCATACGATGCTTCCAGATCACTGGATTTCAGAGCTTCATCCATATATTTGTCTACGGTTTCGTTCGCATATGGAGAGTACTCTGCAAGGCCGGTCTCGCTCATTGTATGATAGATGTTGTACAGCTCCATTGGTGTATGTGCGCCCCATCCCCATACAAGTGGCTCAGACTCTGCTCTTGTGTAGGCAGTATCCCAGTCAACGCCTCTGTTGTCACTTCAATTCCAAGTTCGGCAAGCTGATTCTTGCTGTCTTCTGCCAGTGCCTGGCGAACAGAATCGGATGCCGGATACAGCATGGTAAATTCCGCACGTACGCCGTCTTTTTCACGGATTCCGTCATCACCTTCTGCCCATCCTGCTGTTTCAAGAATTTCTTTTGCTTTATCCAGATCGTATTCTACTTCTGCTTCCTCGTTATACCATGGCATTTTATCGCACACGCTGTATGCCGGGGTTCCGTAACCATTCAGGACATTCTGGATCATTTCTTCACGGTCAATGCCGATATTGATCGCACGTCTTACTTCTACATCGCTGGTGAAGTCATTTCCATAAGTTACTCCGTCAATTTCCTCTGCTGCTGTTGCCGGAAGGTTGAATCCGCGGTTATCTACTGTCTGCACGCTGAACAGATCATATCCGTCAACCGTCATATCTGAATAAGATGCCGCCGTATGTGCCACGTCTACCGTGCCGGACTGAGCTGCTGCCAGTGCTGCATCTTCTTCCATGAAAAGAACGGTTACTTTTTTTCATTTTTTGGTGCTTCGCCGTAGTAGTCCGGATTCGCCTCAAAAATAACCTGCTGTCCTTTGTCCCACTGTTTCATGATATAACGTCCGGAACCGATCGGATCCTGTCCGTAATTCTCATTATAAGCATGTTCCGGAACGATTCCTACAATTGCCATTGTATATGGCCAGACTGCAAATGGTGTGTTCATGTGAAATTCAACCGTTGTATCATCCACAGCCACTGCTTCTTTCAGCATGGAAAATCATTGACGGAACTGTTATCGCGGCAGTTGTTGTATGTAAATGCCACATCGGATGCTGTCAGAGCTTCACCGTCTGTAAATTTGACATCATCCGGATCTTAACAGTCCAGGTAAGTCCATCATCGCTCACAGAATAATCTGTCGCCAGATCCATACCGATAGAAAGATCTGTGTTTGTAGTAGTAAGTGTGCTCTGGATCAGTGGCTCATGCACATGCTCTCCTGCGCCCCATCCATATGCCGGGTCAAAACCGGACTCCGGCTCAGATGTTGTCGGCATGGTTACGATTACTTCATCTTTCGCTGTGCTTTCTTCCTGTGCCGCAAATACAGTTGCAGATCCTCCTGCAAAGGATGCTGTCACACAGACCGCCATCATAATTGCCAGTAATTTTCTCTTCATTGTCTCATTTCCTCCTTTTGTTCTTATTTATGCATAACGCTGTGTCTATCAACAGTTTTATGGTTTATTTTATTTATTATGCATAACAAGTTCTATCAGTATACCATCAATTTCGGTCATATATAACCGCCCCTGGGGATATTGACATATTCATATACGCATGGATCATACTTGTTTTTTCATGGCTTTACATCCCCCTGGGAGGCTTGTTTTTACACTGCGTTTTGTTAAAATATAGTCAACACAAAGAACTGTGTTATTTTATCAAATAAAGGTGCACAGACCTCCACCCTTAAGGCACCAGTTAACCCATAATAAAAAAAGTACTTCTAATCCGCGGGAAGTACTTTTTTATATTTATATCATTTTTAATTCATGGTCTTCATTCATAACCGCAAATCTGCTTCCGATCGTCTCTGCAAGATGTCGATTATGTGTGATAGTAATCAATGTCTTTCCTGCCCTGTGAAAATTCTTCAGAAATTCCAGCAGCATGTCCTGTGTTTTCTCGTCCAGACCGGCAAGCGGTTCATCCAATATCAGCACTTCCGGATTTAGTGAAAGAATACAGGCAAGCGAAACTTTGCGTTTCTCACCTCCGCTCAGATGATACGGCGGTCTTTCTCTGAGTTTTTCTATTCCAAACAACTGCAGACAGTCTTCTGTTCTTTGCCTGATTTCAGTTTCTGACAGTCCCATCTGAACAGGACCAAATGCAATTTCTTCTTCCACGCTTCCGCAGAACAGCTGTGTATCTGCATTCTGAAACACATATCCCATCTGCTGATGGAACCACTTTGCAAACTGTCTGTCTTTCAATGCTTTTTCTGTAATTTCATGATCATTATAAAAATAATGTCCCTCAGAAGGATATATAATTCCATTCAATAACCTGATAAGCGTTGATTTCCCACATCCGTTTGGTCCCTGAATAACCACAGAATCGCCTTTTTCAATCTGGAGATTCACATATCTTAGTGCCACCTCATGCTCATATGCGAAGCAAACTTTTTCCAGTGTGATCATAATTGTCTACCTTTATCCTCTCTCCTGCTGCCTTTATGTCTTTATGAAACAGATGTATCGTAAACGTTACTGTTCATTCAGTTCAGGTGAATAAACAGTGCCACGCACCCTGCCATGATCAAAATATGTACAATGTCGTACGGACACACTCTGTATTTCTGTTTCGCCTGATATTCTCCGGTAAATCCCCTGCAGCACATGGCTGCATACATTTCTTCTGCCATTTCGCTGGATTTGAGAAAGGTAATTCCAAGAATGCCGGAAAAAGATTTTGCCTTGTCCGGATTTTTCCCACAGATCTCAGGCTGACGGACCGTAAAATCTCCACACATATCTCACCCAGAACTGAAATATATTTCAGTGTAATATCCAGAGTAAAAATAAACAACGATGGTACATGAAAAGTTCTCATGCCGCTGTGAGTTTATTCCACGAAGTCCCTGCTGACAAAATACCGACCAATGTTACCGATACGTATACTCTCGCTGTAATGTTTGCCAGAGTCTGAGGATTCCCCAATAAAACCGCCGGCAAAAGAAGAAATATCGAAATCATAACTGATCCTGCTGTTCCGCTTAATATCTGTCGGATAGCAGATGCTGAGAAAAAGGCCAGCCTAACTGTTACAGCTGCACACATAATCAGCACAAACAGATAATTTCCCGAACATGCTGTAAGAATGATATAGAGTATCGTATAAAACAACTTAAGAGAAGGAGTAGCAGAAAATCTGCCATCCTTCCCTTCATCAAATTTTAGTCTTGCCAGCACAGACAAAACAGATTTTGTGCTTCTGGTAAGAAAAGCTTCTTTATCTGCAGAGGGAACATACTCTTCCTGCCTGCACATCCAACTCGGAATCTCTGTTTTTCCTGTTCTGTAATCATCCATCATTATGCCGCTTTCTTTTTGAAATCAACTTTGTCTTTCATAAGTGAAGAAATGATCTTAAAGAAAATCACCAGAAGTGCCACACCGACAACTGCCGACAGAATATATCCTGTCCATTCCGGCATACCTGCCATGGAATAATCCGGAACAATGTCGAAAGTTCAAATCCGCTTTCCATTCCTGCCGGAGTGTATCCCAATTGTGCGCCGCCACTGACAAGTGTTGACATTTCATCAACGCCCCATTCGCCCCAGGCAGTGCCTGTCGCAAGAAGACCGATCGGTGTCAGGACGATAAGTATCGCAATCAGTATATACAAAGGTTTAAATGAAGTTTTATTCGGAACTGCATCCAGAGCGGATGGTGAAACCTTCTCTACAAATGTCAGTACCACTACAGTCAGTACAATCTCTGCCAGTCCAAACAAGGTAATATGTCCGATCATCATTGCCGGTATGGATACACTTAAAGGATATGGACAATAAAGAGCCTGACCTGCCGCATTCTTAAACAGTAATGGCTGAATTCCAAATTCAACAGCGGCACAGAATGCTGCTGCATTGATTCCTATATATGCACCAATCGCGGCACTGAGCTTACGCATACCCGTTTTTTCAGAAGCAGCTTATACAGGAAAATCCCAGGTACGGCAGTACAAACGCCATGTTGAAACAGTTGGCTCCAAATGCAAGGATTCCTCCATCTCCAAAAAGCAATGCCTGTATCAGCAGTGCAATGGAAACCGATATGCATCCGGCTGCCGGATTGCCTGTAAGAATCGCAATAAGAGTTCCTCCTACTGCATGTCCTGTAGTACCGCCCGGAAGTGGAACATTAAACATCATTCCAAGAAATGAAAAGGCAGCACCGATACCAAGAAGCGGCATCCTGGCCTTTGGTATTTCTGTTCTTACTTTGTTGATTGAATATCCCAGACCGGGACCATGGCGGCTGTCATTACAGCACATGTCGACGGACTTAAATAGTTCTCAGGTATATGCATAGATATACTTCCTTTCCCTGTGAAAACTTTATTTTATTTGGTGCGCGCCTCATAATTAACTGTATTGTAGCACCACATTAAAGCGTCAGCAACCTACCTGGGGGATATGGAGATATTCTTATCTGTTATGGATAAGTGATTGTTTTTCATATGTGCAGGCTACTGTCCCATTCATATCCTATTTCTTCTGCAATTTTTTCAGCGATATCAATATCCAGCATATCACTGATCAGCCCCAGTGCCATGTCCATTGCCGCTGTTGTCGTACTGCTGGAATAATATTTTCCATCAGAAATCCAGTTCCCATCAGTTACATGATTGATTCCTACTGTAAACATACGCTTCCAGTTCTCATCATAATCATAGTCAGCCACCTGCCTGTGAAACAAAAGCCCTGTTCTTGCCAGCATCGCAGATGCATTCTGCACCATCATACAAAATCCGGCTTCCTGTACCGCCTGTTTCAACAGCAGCTGTCCTTTATCGCCTTCCGTATGAAGAAAACTTTTTACTCCTTTCCTCCTGGAATCAGAAATACATCTTCAATCTCAACTGGATTTAATGGCTCTGTCCATACTTCATCCCCTGTTTTCCAGTGATCAGTCCTCCACGCAGTGAGATAAACCGTATATAAAATGTTCCGGTACAGTTCCAAAGATCTGTACCGGGCCAAATGCATCCATCGCTTCAAAATCATCAAACAGAAAAACATTACTACCATACTTCCTGCCTCCGGTTATTATTCGCTGATTATTATGCTGTCGATTTATAAAACTGAATCTATTAATTTCTTTGTATAATCCATCTTCGGATGATTGATGATATCATCCGGTGTTCCATATTCTACTGTCTTTCCATGATAGAGAACCAGTACTTTGTCGCAGAAGGCCTGCACCAGCGCAAGGTCATGACAGATCAGGATAAATGACAGATTCTCTTTTTCTTTCAGTTCAATCAGAAGTTCCAGGATCTGTTTCTGCACAGTTACGTCAAGTGCGCTGGTGGCCTCATCACAGATCAGGATCTCCGGACTGACTGCAAGTGCTCTGGCAATTGCGGCTCGCTGGCACTGCCCTCCGCTGACCTGATGCGGATAACGGTCCGCGTATTCTTTAGAAAGGCCGCATCTTTCGAGAAGATTTTCCACACGTGTTCGTGTTTCTGTGCGATTTATCCCCATATTCCGGAGACTTTCCCCAATTCCGTCGCCCAAAGTACATCTCGGGTCAAAAGATTCCATCGGCATCTGAAAAACCATCTGGATATTCTGATATGTTTCTCTCAAATCTTTGCCTCTGGCATGAGTGATGTCCTTTCCCTTAAGAAAGACCTGTCCCTCTGTGATACTTTCCAGATGTGTGATCATCTTGGCAATCGTACTTTTGCCAGATCCGGACTCTCCTACGATTCCAAGGCATTCTCCACGTTCCAGTTCAAAGCTTACATCATCCACAGCGGTTATGGATTTTTTCCCTGATATAAATACTTTTTGAGATGGTCTGCTTTCAGGATAATGTCTGTCATTTTACTGTACCTCCTGATTTCTGTTCCGTTTCAGATGAAGCACGGAACTCATCAGTTTCTTTGTATACGGATCTTTCGGATGATCCAGAACAGTCTCAGTTTCTCCATACTCCCTTGCCTGTCCATTCTGAAGTACCAGTATTCTGTCTGCCATCAGCCTTACAACACCGATATTATGTGTTACAAGAATCATCGCGGTATTGTATGTTTTACGCATAAGCAGAAGTTCCTCTACTACCTGTTTCTGAACGGTCACATCCAGCGCACTGGTAGGTTCATCTACCAGAAGCAGATTCGGATGCATGATCATAGCTGTACAGATTCCCACTCTCTGGTTCATTCCACCAGAAAGTTCAAACGGATAACTGTCCAGCACGCGGTCACTGTCGTTCAGTCCAATCTTCTTCATGATCTGTCCTGCTCGTTCCCGAACTTCCTTCTGGCTGATCTTCTCATGTTCTGACACTGCTTCATGTATCTGTGCTCCGATCGTACGTACAGGACATAATGCGGCTTTGCAGTCCTGAAATACCATTCCGATCTCTGTTCCCAGAAGCTTACGGAGTTTTTTTTCGCTCATGTCTGTAAGGTTCTCACCTTTGTACCAGATATCACCTCTTGTAACCAGACCTTCTTCTCCCAGAATCCCCATGATTGCCTTGATGATCGTACTTTTGCCGCTTCCGGACTCGCCCACGATTCCAAGGATTTCGCCCTGCTTTAATTCAAAGCTGACATCCTCAACCGTTGGTTTTCCATTATAAGAAATTGTCACATGCTCTACACGAAGCAAAGAATCCATAATTTATTTTCTCCTCAAAAATTGCTGCTGCAAGCAGAAGCAATAATTTTATTCTACATCCAGGTCAGCAGTGATCTCATAGTAATCACATGGATGTGCTGCCATTCCTGTAACATTTGATTTTGTTACGATTCCCATATTCAGATGAGATACAAAGAAGAACGCATCATCATCCAGAATATCCTGCTGAAGTTCTACTGCAAGTTTTGCTCTTTCATCCTTGTCAAACGTCTGGTGAAGCTGATCTGTCAGTTTTGTTACTTCTTCATTCTGATAGTTACCATAGTTCTTGGCACCTGTTACTGTACTGGTAAAGAAGTATTCCGGATCACCTGTCGGTGCTGTAGTTGTAGAACTTACATATACATCAAAGTCTCCATTCTTTGCAATCGTCATATGGTCAGATGTATTATTTACAACCACATCGATTCCGATATCTTTCAGTGTAGCCTGTGCGTACTCGGCAAGTTTCGGCTGTTCCAGACGGTTGGGTAAGTCAGCCAGTTAATGCTGAGTTTCTGTCCGTCTTTATCTACATATCCATCACCATCAGTATCTGTCCATCCTGATTCTTCGAGAAGTTTCTTTGCGCCATCCGGATCGTAAGAAACAGTTTCCACTGCATCGTTTCCATAAGAAAAACTGTTCGGGAATGCTGCTTTTGCCGGAACTCCACGTCCCTGCATAATTACAGAACAGAATCCGTCTTTATCGATTCCCATCTCCACTGCTTTGCGGACATTCTGGTCTTTCATGATCTCGGAATCCATATTAAACTGACCGAAGAAGCAGCGGCTTGTTGCACAGGAATTAATTGTGTAATCTGTATTTCCGTCAAATAATGCATAGTTATCATACTGGAGTCCATAAGTTCCCTGAATGTCTCCGGTCTGCAGTGCTGCTGTCAGTGCACTTCCGTCTGCAAAAGATTTGACTGTAACTTTATCTACTTTCACTTCACCGCCCCAGTAGTTATCGTTTTTTACCAGATCGATCTGGGTTGGAGTGACGTTCTCTGCAATATATGGGCCAGTTCCGGCCACATTGGCAGAACCGCCTTCACCCTGGATTCCATAATCCATGTCAATGATCGCACCATATGGATCACCAAGATAATTGATGATCGCCGGACATGGCTCTGTTGTATAAATGGTAAGTGTCAGACCATCTGCATCAATATGATCGATCTTCAGATCATAAGGTGCACGGTCATGCACTGCAATCAGGTCTTCCAGGCATTCCTTCACTGCCTCTGCATCCATCGTACGCCCGCTGGAAAACTGTACTCCGTCACGAAGTGTGATCTTTACAGTTGTATCATCCACAAATTCATAATCAGTTGCAAGCCATGGTTCTACTTCCATGTTATCGTTGTATTTGAAAAGGGTTTCTCCAACGCCATAACGAAGTGCGCTCCATCCGGAATAATTGTCATGTGGATTTAAGCCGGCATCGCCCATCTCCTCGCTGTATCCGGTTGTTCCATAAACAAAAGCCTTTTCACCGTCAGCCCATACGGTTGTAGACATTCCTGCTACAAGCATTGCTCCTGTCAGAATTGCTGCAAGTAATTTCTTCTTCATAATCGTTGTTTCCTTTCTTTATTCTCTTATTTCTTTGCTCTTTCTTTTGGATCCATAAAATCTCTGAGTGTATCCCCGAGAAGATTAAAGATCATAACGGTTATAAATATGGCAAGTCCCGGTGCAAGTACCATCCATGGTGAGATCTGAAGCATACTCCTTCCATCATTAATCATGCTTCCCCATCTGCATCGGAGCTGTACGCCAAGTCCGAGGAAGGACAGTCCTGCAAGTTCCATCATCATAGTTCCGATATCAAGAACAGAGGTAACCAGTATCGGACCTGCAATATTCGGTAAAATATGTTTAAACATAATTTTCAGTGTGCTGCTTCCCGAAAGTCTCACCGCCATCAGATATGGTGAATCTTTCTGTGCAAGAGTCAGTCCTCTGGCAAGTCTGGCAAACTTCGGCCATCCGATGACGGCCAGTGCTATGATTGCATTCTGGATGCCACCGCCAAGTACACCAGCTACTGCGAGGGCAAAAACAAGGCTTGGGAACGCAAGAAACAGATCTGATATACGCATCAGCACAGTATCTACGATTCCTCCACACCACCCGCAGATGATGCCGATCACCGTTCCAAGTATCGTGACGATCGCCACCAGAAGCAGTGTCGCATAAATACTGGTCGTACTTCCTACCAGTACACGCGAAAACATGTCTCTTCCGTAGCGGTCTGTACCCAGTATATGTTCTGCACTTGGCGGTTTCTGTGCCAGCAGAAGATCCTGTACATCCGGATCATACGGACAGAGCTTCCGTGCAAAGGCTGCGACAACAAGTAAAACCATCGCCAGTATAGTAAAAAAGATCAGCTTTTCTCTGATATGTATTTTTCTTTATTTTCTGTTTTCGGACATGATATCTTGTTTCTTTTTCTGCGTCATGCTCTGTCACCTCCTAATCTTACTCGAGGATCCAGGTAATGATAAATGATATCCGTGATCAGATTTACAACCACATAAATAATCGCCATCCATGCCACATATGCCTGAATGATCGGATAGTCTCGCATGGTGATCGCATCTACTGCCATTTTACCAACGCCATCCCACATAAAAATTGTTTCAACAATCGTGGTTCCACCCAAAAGGCTTCCTATTGATAAAGCCAGCAGAGTAATGATCGTCAGCATGGAAGACTTCATAACATTCTTCCAGATGATCACGCTTCCTCTCACACCTCTCGCCTTTGCTCCGACCACATAATCTTTGTTCAGTTCTTCAAGGATCGTAGCTCTCACCTGTCTGGTATACTTGGATGCCATAGATATGGCAAGTGTCAGTGTTGGCAGAACGAGGCTTAAAGCTATATTGTCCGTTGTGATTACCGGAAACCATCCAAGTCTGATGGAAAAAAGTACATCAGCACCAGTGCTGCAAAGAAGTTTGGCATGGAATTCCCGATAAAACTCAGGAAACGTATCAGGTAATCGCTCCATTTATTATGCTTTACCGCCGAAAAAATGCCGAGTGGAATTGCGATCAGCATTGTCAGCAATACAGAAGATACGGTCAGCATGATCGTTGCCGGAAGTTTTTCTACAAATGTTTCATAAACATCTCGTTTGGATACGTAGCTCTTGCCCATGTCTCCGGTTGCATCCCCGCAAACCACTTTGCATACTGAACAAGAAACGGCTGGTCCAGACCATATTCCTTCCGCGTCTCATCAATGACTTCCTGTGAAACTGCTGAACCGGCATTCTCATACATATACGTTACCGCATCACCGCCCGCCAAACGCATCATGGCAAAAGACAAAAAGTGATCCCAATTAGAATCGGGATCAGCTGAAGAAGTCTTTTAAAAATGTATTTAATCATGAATTCTCCTTTTGTGTCTGTAAATCATCAGACAAAATATCCGCATAGTAATTCGTCAGATAAGTCTATCAGATGTCAAAAAAAGCACACAACCCCGTGGGAGGGTTATGTGCTATTCGTAGTTCGAATACCTTTCGGCTGTTCTGGAATGAGTCGGAATTAACTTTTGGGAAGTCTGCTTACCAGAAAGTCGAGAAATTCCTGCATACTTTCATCAATTTTTTCGCCTTTGTGGAGCATATAGCCAAAAATAACCTTACTGTCACCCATATTCAGCGGGATTCCCGGCGTAGTACCTGTTTTGTTCTCGGAAAGATAACTGCCGCTTACATTTGCAACCCGGCTGTTCCTGAGCATTTTTTCCATAATGTAGTCACTGTTGGTCAGCACAGAAATATCAAGATCTTTCCACTGGAATGCATCTTCCCGTGCAGCTCCGATATCAAAAAATTCATCCTGATAATTCTGGATAAAACGGATTCCTTCCAGATCTGCAAGCTCTGCTTTATCCTTTCTGGAAGCATAAATTTCTGTCTTCCGCCCTGAATAAAGGACTACATCTGTTTCATACATTGTAAAAAACTGTAGTTTATTTTTGGTCAGCTCGTGCAGGAAGTTCTCCTTTTGCTGACTCAGGATATAAACAAATCCAATGTCATCCATGTAGTCACGGACACGTTCCATAACACTCCGTACGCCTGCTGTTGTGATCTGAAAGTGATAGTTTTTTTCATAGGTTTCATTATAAAAATCTACAAACTGATTGGCAAACCAGGAACTTGGATTCAGCGAAATACGAATCCATTTTGTCATGCCTCCCAAAGCCATATTCTCCAGAACATTCATCTCATTTGTGATCTTACATGCATAGTGATAGACTTTCTGTCCCTGCACTGTCAGTCGGATTCCTCTCGGAAGGCGCTCAAAAAGCTGCATTCCAAGAGTGTCTTCCAGTGCCTTGATCACCTTGCTCACACTGGGCTGTGTCGAATAGAGGATCTTCGCCGCATCACTGAAAGACCCTGCCTGGCACATGCCACAAAATATTGTAATTGTTTTAAATCCATATGATTCTCCGCATATTCTTATAGTCTGTGTAGCTGCCTGCCCATTATTTAACTGTCCGCAGCATAAACAGTGGAGTCGGATTATAAAATTCGTCTTTTTCAAGATAGATCCTGCTGCTGATTCCTAAGTCTACCCGGAAATCTTTAAGATCCATAGATCCCAGGGTTTCCAGATCCCACGCCGGACGGCTGTAGGAACTGATCGGAAGCTGACGTTTGATCTCCTCGCACTCGCGCATCATGTCATTTCCGAGTGTGTTATGTGCATGATTTTCCGGAAGGTCTTCCACATTTGAGAAGTCTGTGATTCCGTAGTTTGCATCAAAATTGAGCAGTACACCGCCTTTTTTGAGGACGCGAAGCCACTCCTGATATGCGTGACGCACATGCGGCAATGTCCAGGTCAGATTTCTGGAAATGATCACATCAAAGGTGTCATCCGGGAATTCCGGATTCTCTGCATCCATAACTGTAAATTCGCAATTTACGCCCTCTTCTTCTGCAAGGATGCGGGCGTTTTTGATCATATCCGGTGTCAGGTCGATTCCAGTCACCTGATGGCCTGCTTTTGCAAGAAGGATAGTGAAAAATCCTGCTCCACAGCCCACATCGAGAATCTTGAGATTTTTTCCCTCCGGAAGCTGTGTATTGATTTCTTTCATCCAGCGTTCTGCCATGGTGCTGTGAAGTTCCTGTCTTCTCTGCTCCAGAAAACTGTTGCTTCGTTTTTCCCAGTATTTTACGATTTTTTCCTTGCGCTCGTCGTAGCGGCTCACGATTCTTCCGTAGGTGACCATCGGTCCATTGCCAAGTACCTGCAGCGTGCCGCACTGATAGAGAAGAACGCCGTCGAACTCTGCGATGCTGACTTCTTTGACTTTTCCCTCATAGTCACGGACTTCTCCGAGGATATCGCCTTCCTGGATCATGTCGCCGACTTTTTTGAACGGATACCAGAGACCGCTTTCCTCTGCATCCTGATAGCGGACATCTGCCACATCCAGCGGATAGTATGTCCTGAAATCCTTGATTCCCTGATAGATTCCCATATGGCACAGGATATTGCGGACATCTCTTCTGGTAGAGCGGACTTCTTCGTAATTCCAGTCGCCCATTCCGCCACGTTCAATCAGAATACTCGGAATTCCCTGTGAAGCCGCATAGTTGTAGGAACCGCCGGACGCCACGTTGGATTTTACCATGTATGGAACATCGACCTGTTCTGCCATTTTACGGGATTCTGCGACAACTTCTTCTGCTGCCATTCCTGCATAATAGACATACGGTGTTAATTTCTCATAGTCATCTCCACTGTGGAGATCGATGTAATAATCTGTCACCGGCTGAAGTTCCTGAGACACTGCCCATGCAAGGCGCTCCATTTCTGTTCCCTGCGGGTCTCCCGGAAATTCGCGGTTGAGGTTTTTGTCATCAGTCAGTCCCATACTGCCGTTACGTGCCTCAAATGCAGGTCGGTTCATGACTTTGACAATGATGATCGTGCCTGTTACTTTTCAATTTTGAGTTTCTGGGACAATTCGATCGCTGCCTGGATCCCGACATATTCTCCGGCATGAACACCTGCTGTGATCAGCATGGTTTTTCCTGTACCATGTCCGTGCAGGACAGTCGCCGGAAGTTTGATCTCGCCGTTTGCAAGTTCTAATTCTCCATTCCACTTCTCACCCGGCTCCACTGTTATATTTTTGAGATTAAAAGAATCTCTCTTTCTTCCTGTCAGGAGGAAGATCGGAGAAGTGCTGTTATTGATGATCTCTTCTTCTGTCCAGACTTCTTTCCAGACCGCTTCATCGCAGGAAACATCAAGAAATCCTGTTTTCTGCATAGTTTCGATATCCCACTTCGGACGTTCCAGACGACTTAATGGAACCTGGCGGGCAATCTCTTCCATCTTTTCGATGTCAGTTCCGCTGTAATAGTCCTCCACGTTTTGTTCTTCTGTCTGCTTCCGGTCTTTCTCATAGCTGTTTCGCTTTTCTTCATTATAAAGATGACCGTACCAGTCTGCATCAAAGTTATAAAGCATACCGCCTGGTTTGAGCACACGCAGCCATTCTTTATATGCGAGGTTCGGGCGTGGAAGATTCCATGTTACATTTCTGGTTACAATGGCATCAAAGCTGTTGTTTTCCACATCAAGAGCCTGTGCGTCGCCGGTTTTCCACACAATACACTCCTCTAATCCACCGGCATTCTGCTGTGCTTCCTTGAGCATTTCTTCTGTATAGTCGATCGCCGTCACCTGATAGCCGGCTTCTGCGAGAAGGATTGCAAAAATCCCGGACCGGTTCCGACATCAAGGATTTTAATCTCTTTTGGTTCGCGCTCCGGGAATTGTTTTCCCAGTAGATCGAGGAGTTTCGCCCTCCACATGGTCTGTCTGGCATCTGCCATTTCCTGCTGATTATATTCTGAATAACCTCTGGCCCGGTTGGTCCAGTAGTCATGGATTTCGTTTTTAAGATCGCTCATGATTTGTTCTCTTTTCCGTATAAAATGTTATTTTTTAAGTATATAAAAAAACACCCCTCCTACAAGCCGGGAGGGGGGATGTTTTGTCAGAAATTTGACAAATATGTTTTTACTGGAGAAAAATGCTCCACAGACAGATAGTCGGAAGGGATAACAAGGTTGAGAAGATGACCATTTTTGTCGCAAATGGAGAATCGACCTGGTATTTTTCTGCGAGGATACTGGTCGTTGCACCTGCCGGCATTGCTGCAAGGAGTACACACAGTCCCAGGACCGTTTTGCTCAGAGGCAGGAAACGGCAGACGATATAAACGATCGCCGGAATGATAATAAGTCTGTGAACTGTGTATTTCACAACTGTCCAGTCCCAGAAATCTTTGAGATTGATATCTGCAAGGATCATTCCAATGACCATCATCGACATTGCCGTATTACAGTTTCCGACAGCAGTCACCGCACCGTCGAGTCCTGGCGGGATTGGAAGTCCTGTGATCATCAGGATCATTCCAAGTACACATGCCAGAATGCATGGATGTGTGACGACTTTTTTCACCGTTTTCATCTTATCACTGCTTCCGGAAAAAACAGCCAGACCGGAAGACCACATCATGATTCTCTGCGGGATCAAGTACACGCTGGCGAGAACCAGTCCTTCTATCCCTAAACGCCTTCCGCGATCGGGTTTCCAAGAAATCCTGCGTTTGAGCAGATAGTTCCGTATTGCAGGCACTTCCGACGGTCTTCGGATTCTTTTCGGAACATGACTTTCCATAGATAACACAGAATACCTGAATACCGAATCGAGATAAAAGAATCGCCAGATAATTGCTG
>ENA-OQIM01000293-OQIM01000293.1-human-gut-metagenome-genome-assembly--contig:-NODE-293-length-18397-cov-2.651888_pt1 | contig 18397 bp, 25 predicted proteins | sample MGYA00242579_ERZ504744 | MGnify/ENA primary metagenome ERZ504744 (study PRJEB26092, sample SAMD00036441) | human gut metagenome | host: Homo sapiens | study: EMG produced TPA metagenomics assembly of...
CTTTTTATTCTTTAACTTCTATAAAATTTTAGTTCATTCTCGTTTTGTTCTGGTCACAGATTATCATTTATTTTTAATTTGTCAATATAGTATGGTTATATTTTGAGTTATATTTTTCAAAATTATGTGTTAATTTATTCACATTTCATGGTATTCCATGTTCCCTGTATAAACTCTTGAAACGCATGCATTTACAGCCATAAAACCACATCGTGTCTTGTCGTTTTTTATTCCATTGCGAGAGCAAAAGTTACTCATTTTTGTTATTTTCATAACACACCATTCCACACACACTATTTATTGCTTCCAGCTACGCTGAGGCTTTTAGACCTGTGCAATCGGATTCACAGACAAGTAAGGGGTATCGTTGTTCTGTTACAATTACAGATTCCTCTGATCCCGGCATATTTCCTCTGTATTTTCCAGGAACAAGGAAATACATCTGTGCGTCCCTTGCGGACGCGCTCATTTTCGCGACCGCTCGCTTCTTTTCACGGCTTATTGCACCTTTACATACAATCCTGCGCCTGCTTATCTGATCTACAGCAATTTCATAAATTACTGCTGCAATCAAAAAAACAGGATACGGTTATCGTATCCTGCCTTAGCTTTTCATTTTCTGTTTTTCGCATATTTCTGACTAACCAAATATGGTCTGCACCAGTACCATATAAAACACCGTTCCCCCTCCTATGCTGAGCAATGTACTCTTCTTCCATTTATGTAATACCACAATGAACAGTATTGCGATCAGCTCCGGCAGTCCGTAATGCGTACTTTCCGGCACATCCTTCAGACAAAATACCACCAGCAATCCGATCACTGCACAGGGCAGCACTTTTCCCAGATAGGTGATCACAGCCGGCGGTTCCTTTCCTTCCGGGAATATGATAAACGGCAAAAATCGCGTTGTCATAGTCCCCAGGACCACTACCACAACCGTTATGATCTGCTGTGTTATTGTCATAGTCATTCCTTATCCCTCCTGTCCGGCTATATCCCAACTGTCATGCCTGATATTCTCCTGACTTCTGTATACGTTCTTTTTTTCTCTTCTCCTCATGCTTCTTCATTCCTAGGAAGCATAAAACGATCGATGCCATTGACGGAAGGATAAACTTCCCGCTTCCAAAGATCACCAGGCAGATCACAGAGCATACAATTCCGACCAGCGCCGGCTTATGATCTTGTGCATCTTCCCACTGATCAATGAACATAACCACAAACAACGCAGTCATGACAAAATTCAATGATGTACGTCCCTTTCTGTTTTACAATTTCCACAGCTGATGCTGCCCGTCCATGGTAACAAGATCTCCCTCATTGATATCTCTTTCATACAGAAGTCCGTCATCATGTCGCAGACTTGTTTCATTTCCATTTTCATCTTCCATCAGCACTACTGACATAAGTGCTTCACCCGGCTGCCGCTCTTCACAGCCGAAATCCATGTCTTCTTCTATCTTCAGAACCTTGTACTGCATGATCAGATTTCCTCCAGCAGCACATCGTTAACGGCCTCATAAGCGTCCTCGAGCGCATCCAGTGCCTCTGTCAGCGTGTCCATCTTCCGGCTGTCCGCATTTTCTTCCTCATAGGCTTCTATCACTTCAGCCATTACATCCTTCAGCTCTTCCAGTGAATTTGCAATGTCCTGCAGCTTCTGATCTTTATCCTCTTTTGATGTGATATTTACGATCTTACTCATGATCCTTCCTCCTGTCGCTTTACTCTCATTCTTTATTCTGATCCTTTATCCTGCATATATCATGCTTTACATGTCATACTCCACATTTACCCATTGTACCATATCCTGCGCGCAGATGCATCGGATATGTTTTCTATCTGCTTTATATAATACCACCGAATTCATAAAAAATTTGGTAAAATCTTACCAAATTACCCGTCTTAGTCTGTTTATACTGATTTTTCCACTCCGGTCTGGTATAATCGATCTAAAGGAGTTTTTCAATTTACAAACCACTCCTTTCCCATTACAAGGAGCATATTGCCATGAAAGAAAAAACCGAAACCTTTAACCAGGGAAAAAGATATTTCTTTTATATTCTGATGTTCGCCATCCTTGGCTGGTTCATTTTTATGCAGATCTTTGGTGCGGATGAACGTTCTTCCGACACCTCAGCAGCCTCTGTGATCTATTCCGGTACCGTTACCTGGCAGAAACCGGATGGAACCACCCAGGAAATCTCCGTTCCGGGCACCTACAAGGTTCCCGTCGGTGACACGATGGTCCTCACCATCCAGCTTCCCGATGATCTTACAGATACCTGCTTTGCCATCCGTTCTTCCTTGCAGGATGTGGATTTTTATGTAGGGGACAACCTCAGGACCAGCTACTCCACGCATAAAACAAGGCTTGTGGGCAAAAACTCCGCCAGCCGTTATGTTTTCTGCCCGGTTTATGCTTCCGATGCCGGCAAAGAGCTCCGTATTGAACTGACCACCTACACCTCCAATTACACCGGAGTTGTCAATCCTGTTTACTGCGGAAACAAGGCAGATATCTGGATATATATTTTCAGCAGATACGGACTGGAAACCTACATTGCTTTTTTTATCCTGTTTGCCGGAATCGTCACGATCCTGTTCAGTTTCGCTCTGGGATTGGTCTATCATACACGATTTGACACGGAATATCTTGGATGGTGCATGGTTATGGGCGCCGTCTGGATGCTGGGTGAATCCAAGCTCCGTCAGTTCCTGGTCCCCAACGCTTCCGCTCTCGGATCTCTGTGCTTCGTTATGATCCTTTTGTGTCCGCTCCCGATCCTGTTTTTTGCGGACAGTCTCCAGAAAGGGCTGCATCACAGATTTTATGTCTGTCTTGGAAGCATCGCAATGATAAACTTTGCAGTCTGTACGATCCTCACTGCTGCAGGTATCGCAGATATATCGAAACCATGCCTGTAAGTCACGGAATCCTGGCGATCACCGTTGCCACAATATTTGTACACCTTTTCCAATATATACGCACCGAAAAAAACAAGGCCGACCGGCTTTTGCTCATTGGTCTGCTGGCAGCGATCCTGTGTATTGCCGTTGAAGCAACCTCCGTATACTTTGTCACATTGATGTCCGGACTGTTTGTGGGCGCCGGCATGCTGATCCTGCTCTTTGTCAATATTGTAAGAGCCATCAAAAATGTCCAGGATATAGAACTGAAACGCCAGCAAAGCGAAATCCGCAAAAACCAGGAACAGAATGAAAAAATGTCTCTGCAGATGATACAGACCCTTTCCACCACCATTGAGGCAAAGGATGCGTACACCCGCGGTCATTCCTACCGGGTTGCACAATATGCGGCCCTGATCGCAGAGGAGCTGGGCTGGACACAGGAGGAGATCCTGAATCTGAAACGGGCTACTCACCTTCACGACATCGGAAAGATCGGTATCCCGGATCCGTTCCTGAACAAACCGGCACAGCTGACCGATGATGAATACAACCTTATAAAAAAACACACCGTCATCGGTGCCGAGATCCTAAAGGATATAACCCTGATCCCGCATGCGGCAGAAATCGCAAGAAGTCACCATGAGCGTTATGACGGAAAAGGCTATCCGGATGGGCTGGCCGGAACAGAAATCCCCATCCATGCCCGGATCGTGGCTGTTGCCGACTGCTACGATGCCATGAACTCCCGCCGAATCTACCGTAATGCGCTTCCACCGGAGGTTGTTTACGAAGAATTCCGCAAAAACCGTGGTACACAGTTCGATCCGGAGATCACAGACATTTTTCTGAAACTGTTAAAGGAAAAGCGGCTGCCTCAGTGGGATCCTTCCCAGGAAGAACCGGACACCTATAACCTTCCGGATACACAGCTTACCGTCAGCAAATTCATCTCTGACATAATGGCCACCATAAAAAGCCAGGAAGATGCAAAAAGCTATGATTTCCTTACCGGTCTTCCCATGCGTAACCTGGGCGAACGTCTTACCGCGGAATTTATGCAGACACATGATGGATGTCTGGTATTCCTTGATATGGACAACCTGAAAAAGATCAACGACATCTATGGCCACAAAGCCGGCGACCGTGCACTGAAATGTCTTGGCAAGCTACTCCAGAAACGGGCAGATCAGGGAATTTCCTGCAGACTTGGCGGAGATGAATTCCTGATGTTCCTTCCGGACACGGATCCTGATTCCCTGTCTCTGCAGATGGACGATCTGTTCCAGAAATTTCACACCATCACTACTGATGATCGGAGCTCCGGTTTGCCACACTGTCCGCAGGCTTGTGCCTGTGCAGCACCGGTGATTCCTTTGAGGACTGTTATTCCAAAGCAGATAAAGCTCTGTATTACGTAAAACAAAACGGCAAAAACCAGTTCTTTTTCTACCAGCAGATCGACCGCAGCACTCTTGCGGCATCCGGTTCCGGAAAAGATCTGGAGCTTGTGGCAGAGTCTCTTCAGAAAAGCGGCATCTATGTAGGTGCTCTTGATCTGAATTACCGGGATTTCGCACGACAGTATGAATACATGAGTCAGCTTGTCACACGCAGCCAGTGCAGATGTTATCTGGCGATGATCACCATCGAGACACTTGTGGATACAGTTCCTGATATCGACTCCATTGAGCAGGCTCTGGAGTATATGGAACAGGCCATCCGGCAGAATATCCGCCGTGTGGATATCTGTACACGCTACAGCTCCCTGCAGTATCTCATCATACTGTTTGAACCTGATGAAACGCATATCCCTGATATCATAGAACGTATTTTTACCCAATATTACCGTCAGTGTGACAGCAATGATTTCCAGCCATCCTATGAATACCTGGAAATATCTCCACAGGAGTTATAAATACTCCCATGACATGATAAAGCCATAACAAAAAAGAGGTCGTACTTGACGGCCTCTTTTTGTTAAAGTTTGCAAAATATCATTAAGACGTGGCTCTGGAATTTTCCTGCATGAAACTTTTTCCGTATGTTCGATACAGATAAACCGCCATGAAAATAGTCACGGCTTCTGCCAGCGGCATCGTCATCCAGATGCCTGCAACCCCTATAAGCTTTGGCAGGATCAATATGAACACAGCCACCAGGATCAAAGAACGCATTGATGAGATCAATGCCGAAATAAAACCATTTCCCAGCGCAGTAAAATATCCGGAAAGAAATACATTTAAACCAATAAACAGGAAAACCAGACTAAACAGCTTCAAGCCATCCCATGTCAATGTAAATACATTTCCCTCCCCAACGAATAAATGGATGATCTGTTTTCCAAATACAAGTGATACTGTGAGAATCAATACTGAACTGATGGCAATCGTAATAAAACTATATCGTGTTATTTCTCTGATCTTATCATGATTTTCAGCGCCATAATTATAGCTTATGATCGGAGCCGCTGCAACGGCAATTCCCATATAAAAAGCAATAAAGAAATAGTAAATATACATAATGATCGTCACAGCCGCAACTCCATCTTCACCAAAATATTGCATGATAATAAGATTAAATAAAAATGTAGTGATCCCGGTAGACATCTCCGTCAGCATTTCACTGCTTCCATTGGTGCAGGATTTCAGAAGAACACTCATGTCGGTCTTCGGTCTGCAAAACCTTATATGGCTGTATTTCAGAAAATAGATAAAGCCGATCAACATGCTTACTGTAATGGAGAGAAATGTTCCCCATGCAGCTCCAAGCGTTCCCAGTCTGAATACAGCCACAAAAATATAGTCGAAAACAATATTAAAAGCCAGACCGGTCAGAGACATGATCATTCCGATGTACGATCTCCCATCCGTCCTCACAAGATATTCGAAAAATAGCTTGAATGACATCGGAACCGATCCTAAAAATATGACAAATGCGTATGGCACCACATGCTCCATCAGGCGCTCACTGCTTCCCAAAAAAATACAGATCGGTTTCAGGAAAAGAATTCCCACAGCTGTAAAAGCAACCGAAAGTACGAACAGCACGATCGTGATAAAAGTAAATATCTCATTTGCTTCCTGTTCTCTTTTTTGTCCCATCCTCTCTCCTATAATGGCACCTGATCCCGTTGCAAGCATGACAGATGTTCCGAAAATAACACAGGTGATCGGAATAACAATATTAATTCCTGCAAGCGCGTCAGAGCCTGCATACCGGGATACAAAAAATCCATCTATCGTTGTATAAAATGATAAAAAGATCATGGTCAGCACTGATGGAACCAGATATTTTAAAAATTGAGGATAAGACATTTTTGCCTCAAAGTATTTCATTTCTATAAAAACCTCCTGCTTAGTTACATAATCAGTCAAAATCTCTGGTAATGTTCGTAAGCCATTTATTTCTGAAATAGTGGATGAACACCACAGGCATTTTTTCGAACTCATCCAGGGTCATTATAAAATATACCCAGACAGGCGGCAGTTTTAACACATATGCGGCAAGGAAGGTGAGAGGAACTGCAACAAGCCACATAAATATGGAATCTACGATCATTCCGAACCTGGAATCGCCACCTCCTCTGAAGCATCCGCATATAAGACAGGTATTGATACCCTCTCCTACAAGACGCCAGGTTGTCATGATTATAAAAATACCAAGATAATAAATGGCTGTCTCTGTCAGTTTATCCCGGTAGAAGTCCAGTATCATAGGGCGGACTGCCAGAATAATGGCACATCCGATGAGACTTACGATAATTGTTATTCTCAGCATACGTTTCCCATATTCTCTGGCTGTATCCTTGTGATCTTTACCAAGCTCCTGGCTGATAATGATGGTAGTAGCGTTGGCAAAACCGCGACAGGCGATGGCACCAATGTTTACCACCATAACAGCAACGGCATTTGCGGCAACCATATCATCGCCAATGTGGCCAAGGATCGCTGCGAACGCTGAACTGGCAAAGCTCCAGACAACATCATTTATCACAGCCGGAGAAGCAATTTTCATAAAGTCCCTGAACAGAATACCGGATTTCGCACAGAAATATTTTATCCGAAATCTGACATCGGAGCTGTTTAATGAATAGATGAGACAGATCAATACCTCTGCGATCCTGGCAATAACAGTACCAAGGGCAACACCGGTAACACCAAGCTTTGGAATCCAAACAGGCCAAAGATAAAGGTGGCATTACAAAATACATTGACGCAAAGCGATACAATGTATGTAACAGAAGGCAGCATTATTTTTCCGACACTTCGAAGGGCACTCATGAAAACCTGAGAGAATCCCATAAACATAAAGGAAAATGAGATCACCTTCAAATACTCGCTGCCGGCAGCAATCGTATCCGGACTGTTTGTAAAAATCTTCATGATCGTAGTCGGCATGGAAAAGGAGATAACGAAAAATACAAGAGAAACGATCAGTGAGATCCGCTCCGCCAGGCCGAGAATCTTTTCTACTGTCTTTTTATCACCCTTTCCCCAGTACTGCACATAAAACCGAAGTACCTGTAGCCATGCCATAATACAAACAGAAAAGAATAAATGTGTACTGGTTGGCAAGAGATGAAGCTGACATGGCAGTCTGGCTTACATATCCCAGCATTACAGTATCCGCAACATTTACTAATGTTCCGATCAGATTTTGGATCATGATCGGAAATGCTAATTTTGATGCATATTTTAAAAAATCTTTTTTATTCAGCATCGGTCAGATCCTCCGTGAATTCCGATAAGATATTTACTTATAAAGAATAGTATATCATATACCCTACAAAACCGCGAGGTTTTTTCAGTATTCTTTCCAATATAATTCTCAATTGTATACTATATTTCACCCTCTGGTCATATTTCCATTGTACATAAAAAAAACAATATCACTTTAACACAAAAAAGCATTCTATTTTTTTACTTCTATGATATAATATTTTATTGTGAAACTAATAAAACGAGGTGAACCAGGTGAAGAAAAAAACAATTGTACCTCTTATCGTTTTTTTACTGGGCATGTGCCTTGTTGGTTTAATTGTATACAAAATAGACTCACATGAAACTGAACAGCACCACATAACAGCACAATTAAATGCAACAACCTACGGCGAACGTATAAAAAATGAGATTACAAATGGAATTGCGATCACAGATACGCTAAAGCAGGTCCTGATCAGTGAAAACGGAAAGATCAGTCAGTTTGACACAATTGCGGAAAATATTATGTCTGACGTTATTGAAAGCATACAGCTTGCTCCGGATGGTAATGTAACAGATATTTATCCTTCTGAGGGAACGGAAGCGAGTAAGATCGATCTGCTCCAGGATAAAGATTGCAGCAAAATTTCCTGTTACGCAAGAGACAATCACGTGATCATTACACAAGGTCCTTTCGATTTAAAACGGGGCGGCTGTGGAATTGCTGTCCGCAATCCAGTCTACCTGAAAGATGAAAACAACCAGGAATATTTCTGGGGATTTACCATTGTTATCCTGCGTGTTCCTGACATTTTTTCAGATGCGATCAGTGCACTTTCGGATTTCGGATATGAATACAGACTCTCAAAAACCGACGCTCCCTGGAGCGATACTTATAAAGTTGTTTATCAGTCAGACGACCAATTAACTCATACTGTTTCTTATGGTTTTACGATAGGGGAAGAGAACTGGAAATTAGAAGTAGCTCCTGAAAGCGGATGGAGAGACCTTAGATTACTGATAATCGTCGGCGGAATGTTTACTACTGTCGTTTTACTTTTCTCAGGTCTTACCCGGGTATGGTTAGTATCGAAAGAAAATAAAAACAAATTTCAAATACTGGCACACACAGATTCTCTCACCGATATTTACAACCGCTATGGATTTGATGAATTAGCCGAAAGGATGGTCACTAAAAATCCAAAAACGCATTTTGTGGCCGCACTCCTTGATATTGATGACTTTAAGTTTATTAATGATATTTACGGACATGTCTATGGAGACAGGGCACTAAAGAGTCTTACAGATAGCATGAAGCTTTTTTCCCAAAAAACACATTACTGGGAAGAAACGGTGGCGATGAGTTCTGCATTCTTCTGCCGGATCATACCTATAAAGAAGCGGGAGAACTGCTGCTGCAATTTACCAAGCTTCCAAAGACATTTTCATGTAAGGGAAAAGAATATCCGTTTTTTATTTCTCTCGGATATGCAGAATATCCAACCTTTGCATCCAGCCGTTCACAGCTTATGCGCTGTGCAGATGCAGCACTTTATGAAATAAAGCTTCACGGAAAAAACGGATGTATGGCTTACAGGGAGGGGCTCCGGTCAGGAGTCCGCAAACAGCTCGGATTTGCATTCAAAGATATCTCTGAACACCTTCCGGGTGCATTTATCATATACAGAGCGGACAAAGATGATGATGAACTCCTGTATGCAAACCATGAGTTCCTTCAAATGACCGGATATAAAAATATAGATGAACTCTTCAGCCTTACAAGGAAAAGCTTCCACAACCTGATCAGGGAAGATGAACAACAGCAGATAGAAACAAGCATCTGGAAACAGATCGATGCCGGCAATAACAATGACTATATCACTTTCATCTTCGAAAAGCAGACGGCACTTACCTTTCTGTGCTTGATCACGGAAGAATCGTGGAAAACCAGCAATACGGAAGAGTATTTTATGTATTGTTTATGGACTGGGAAGCCATGCATATTCATTACAGCGATAAATTTTCCGGCTAAGGTACAGACATCTCAGTCTGTATCTTAGCGGCTGTTTTTTCCTGAACAATTCAACATCTTATAATATGTATTCCATCTGTCTTTCTTTTGTCCGCATTCCCATTTTTTCATAAAATTTTTCTGCTGAAGTATTTCCTGCCCACACATTCAATGTCACTTCATAGCATCCCAGCTGCTTTGCTTCTTTTTTTACATATTCAAACAGACTTTCCCCAATATGCTGACCTCGTGTCTCCTGATCGACACACAGGTCATCTATAAAAAGAGATTTAAACGGTACCATATTGTTTGAAAAAGGCTGCTCCTTTAATTGACAAAATGCATACCCCACACAAACATCAGCCTCATCCGCTGCAACATATACTGGCTTTTCTTCATTTTTCAAAAGCTCTGCTAATTCGTCTGTCTTATATTTTGTTGTGCCCGGAATAAAGATATCAGGCCTTATATCTGCATGGATCTGCAGCACCTGTCCTAACAATTCCAGAATCCTCGGAATATTCTTTTTCTTCTGCTTTTCTGATGAGCATTTTTTTCCTCCTGTTTTTCAATAACTGGTTTCACAGATTCTTTATACATACCATAATACCATCGTGTGGATTCCAGGTAAAGGAAGGCTTATAACAATAGCATCCTTTTAAACAGTCAGGTTTTTTCCGGTCAACCTTCTTTTGCAAAATTCCTTATATTGGAATTTGGAATTATCTTATTTATAATTATCTGTAATGTATTCCGCTCCAGTAAATATTATCTTTCACTATCGTTTCCTGCGGAAGTACTACACCATCCAACGCCCACCTTTTATATTCTGCAAACCCTACACGGTCAATAATATATCCCACATGTTCCTTGCCGCCAGCGCATTTGGATCAATATATTTTTTTACAAATTTATAGGTGTTCAGGATAACCTTGACGATAGTGTCTTCATCTGCCCAGATCAAAAAATCTTCTCCCAGACGTGGATTTTTCTTTCCAGTTCGTCCCATAAGTGTCAAACGATAATATTTTTTTTCACTTCTGGTCCATGCTCTGGTAGGACATTTTGTCACACATACTCCACAGCCTACGCATTTTTCTTCATTGCGCACGATTCTGTAATTATCCATCTTTAACGCATCCACCGAAAGCTTATCACAGCCTTTTACACAGGCGCCACAGGATACACAACGATCAGGGTCATATTGTGGCTCTGTCATACCGATAATTCCAAAATCGTGCATTCTTGCTTTGATACAGTCATTAGCACAACCTGTAAGTGCAATTTTAAAATGAAGATCATTAGGAAATATAGCCTTTTCGATTCTCTTCGCAAAAGCTGCTGTATTATAATTTCCAAAAGGACAGACTCTGTTTCCGATACATGCACAGACATTTCTGGTTCCTGATGCTGAATACCCGGTACCTGCCTCATTTTGATTGATCTGAAGATTATCAATGATCGGTTGAAGCATCTCATTAACTTTATCCATATCTTCCATATGGATTCCTTCTATTTCGAATCCCTGACGAGTGGTAACATGGATCTGTCCGTTTCCATATTTTCTGGCAATATCCACCACCTGCTGCATAACGTCTGCATTACAGCACCCTCCCGGAACACGAACTCTGGAAGCCGTAAGCCCACGGACCTTTGATACACGGAAGGCATTTTTCTTTAGTTTCTTTGTATTGATATCCATTACGATTTCCTCCCCTAATCAAACAGTTTTTTGCCTTCTGAATAACAGAATACCGGACCATCCAGACAAATATATGTATCATTCATTCGACAATGCCCGCATTTACCAAGTCCACAGCACATTTTTCTCTCCTGAGATATCCAGATTTGTTCTTCCTTCATTCCCAGCTTTAAAAGCTCTGCTACTGCAAATTTCATCATGACCGGTGGTCCGACAACAATAGCTGCAGTCTCATGGATATTATCAAGCTCAAGTTCCGGAATATATTTTGTAACAAGTCCTGTCCTATAAGAATCGTCATCAGCGGAATCTACTGTCAGGATCAGCTCCATCTGCTGTTCCCAGATTTTCAGATCCTCACGGAACAAAATATCTGACGGCGATTTAAACCCAAGGATCGTGTGTAATTTTTTCACTTCATCCGGATGCTCACCGAAGTAACTGATCACTCCTCTCACAGGAGATACTCCTGTTCCACCAGCTACCACGATCAGTTCTTTTCCCTGATAATTCTCCTTCTCAAAACCGTTTCCATACGGGCCACGCATAAAAAAACAGCTTCCCTCATTCAGTTCAAAAATCTCTCCGGTCACCTTGCCAACCTTGCGTATGGTCAGATCAACATAATCTTCTCCTATACCACTGACAGAAATCGGTGCCTCACCATATTTAGGAATAGAAACTTCAAAAAACTGTCCCGGTCTTACTTCACCCACATATGTCATACGGAATGTATATTCTGTCTCTGTATGCTTCACGATTTCTTTTATCTTAGATAAGAAAGGAATATATTCATTCGTCATCTTACTTTCCCTCCTTTTCTTTCAGTTTCTGAAGACATTCGATATAGGAAATATACTCCGGACAGACATTTTCACAACGCCCGCAGCCGACGCACATATGATATCCGAATCTTTTCTTATGATCTGAAATTTTATGTAATACCTTAAAGCGCATTCTTTCACCCTGACTTTGGCGGAAGCTGTGTCCTCCGGCAATATCAGAATATCCATCTACCTGGCAGGAAGCCATACACGGCGACGCTCTCCGGCCTTTGGATTATCTTTATAAAAAATATCCTGCATAGTAAAACAGGTACACGTAGGACAGACAAAATTACAGCGGCCACAGCCAATACATCGACTGCCATATTCCTGCCACATGGAATCCTGGTGAATTGTATTTGATAGTTTTTCCGGAACCTCTACATGAACCTCATTATTTTCCACAAAAATCGGTTTCTCCTGAACATTCTGTCCATAATCCCATAATAATTCTTCCAGTTCTCTGCATCTCAGCTCCATGTAACATCCATCTTCATCCTGAAAAATATACATATCATATTCTTCACAACGATTCGTTCCCATACTTACGCAAAAACAATTTTTTCCGGATTCCTTACACCCCATCACAGCAAAAACTGTGTTTTCCCGCATTCTTCTGTAATAATAATCCTCTGCACCATTTTTCAAATACATGTCGTCCAGACGTTTCAGGGCATGAAAATCACAGCTTTTCAAGAAAATCAACCTCTGTCTTGCCGCTCCGTCTGCTGTTTTCATCTCATTCTCCGTAAAATAAAGAATCGTCTCTGAAATCGGAAGCAGCACCTCCTTAAAGCTGTAATCCGACTTCTGATCCCAGACAATCTCTTCCCAGCTGTTCAGCAGACCATAACGAACTACATCTGTATCTGAAAAGCATCCTGTCCCCTGGTAAATTTTCGGTCCATACACATCATAGGATTTCTGCAAAATTTCAAAAATATTCTGCATCTCATCACTGCTGACTCGTTTTCCCATCAGATACCCCTTTCTTATAATCACATTTTATAAAATTCTGCAAGACCATCAAAATCTATCAGAATAAAGCGCTTATTACCATAACGGATCAGACCTCTGTCCGTAAGAACCTTACAGGCACGAGATACATTTTCCCTTGGTGCACCAACCAGATCTGCCATCAGGGTAATGGTAAGATCAATATCTATCATCACCCCGTCTTCCGTATCTACGCCAAAATCACGACCGAGCTTCCATAATTTTGCAGCTATTTTTCGCTCCATCTGCATATTTCCGGTCGTATTCTTTAGCTGGTGCCCCATTCGCCAGAGATTTCTCTCATACTCTCTCAAAACAGCTCTTGTCAAAGCATGGCTCTGTTCCATAAGCTGAAGAAACTGTTTTTCTGCAATTTCTATCACCTGCACCGGACAGGCAGCCTCACAAAAAAGTGCATTCGGCTTTTTGCTTACAATGCTCTGATTTAAAAGCCGTCCTTTTCCCAGGATAAAAATCACCTTTCGATTTCCATGCTTGGTCAGATTATAAAGCATCACTTCACCGGAATACACAAAATATACTGTTTTTGTTCTGCTGCGTGAATGAAAAATCACTTCTTTTTTCTTATAAGAAACAACTTTACTTTCATTAAGCAGATTCTGCAGAATATCCTTTGGGATTTCTTTAAAAAAATCCATCTTCTCCAGTTCCCTGAGTGTTATCTGTCCCATTGTATCAACCTCACTGGTATAGCTTTTGCAGTTTCTGATAATAAACTACTCTTGTCTCGCTTTCCTTTTGTATTATAATGAAAAAAAGTTTATCGTTTTCCGTGATGTATATCACATTTTTATTCCTGAATCCGTATCATTACAGACAGTCAGCTCAAAATGGTTTCTGTTTGTTTTTATAAGCCCTTCTTTTTGCAGCTTTGATATCTCCGAAGACATTGCCGCACGGTCAATGCAAAGATAATCTGCCAGCTGCTGCCGGTCAAAAGGAATATCAAAGGATAACGATGCCTGTCTGATAGATACCGACGACAGATAGGACAGCAGCTTATCCCTTGTCGTTCGCTTGCCAACATGTGTGATCTTATCGTTGAGGATCAGGATCTTATTTGCCAGGACCCCGACCAGGTTACGGATCAGCTTCTGATGATGGTCACATACTGTTGGGCAGGAAACCAGAAGCCTTTGAACATTTAATAAAATAATCTCACAATCTTCGTCTGCTACCACACTGACATTCAGAACAGCTCCCGGACTTGCTGCATATGGTTCACCAAAAAAAATCTCCTGCATGACATTTTGACAGAATATTCCGATGTCCCCACAGGTCTTCCTGAATAACAAGAACACAGCCTGACACCACAAGTCCCATTACTTCGGTAGAGTCTCCGGCTCTGAAAATATAAGAATCCCGTTTTCTGGAGATCGTTGCTGCATTTACACAATGCAGTATGGATAATATCTCATTATCAGTAAGACCTTTAAAGAAAGGGCTCGTTCTTAGAATGGGTAAATATTTTTTCAAAATTAATCCTCCTGTTGGAAATCAAACATACACGTTGTAATTATTATACTATACTCCTAACAGAAACCAAGGATAAATAACTACTAGTCGAGGATAAAATAATAAGAAAGATCCTTCGAAAAAATCACAGAATAAAAGGAGAATACAATAATGGATAAAAAAATGTTTTGTTTTCAGTGTGAACAGACAGTCGGATGTACCGGCTGTACCGGAAATGCCGGTGTCTGCGGAAAAAAAGCAGATACAGCGAAATTACAGGATGAGCTGACAGGTGCATTGATCAGTCTGGCTAAAGCTGCCGACAGCACGGAAACTATTTCAAAAAGAACCGGACAGATCATAATCGAAGGACTGTTTACTACAGTTACAAATGTAAGTTTTGACAATGCAGCAATCGAAAATATGATACAAAAAGTCAGAGCTGAAAAAGAAAGACTGGCTCCTGACTGCAGAACAGAGGAATATGATCTTCAGCAGCTGTGGAATGCCAATGAAGATATCCGCTCCTTGAAATCTCTTATTCTCTTTGGTATCCGCGGAATGGCTGCCTATGCCTATCATGCAAGTGTTCTGAATTATGAAGATGCCGAAGTGAATCAGTTCTTCTGCGAGGCATTATCTAAGATCGGTTATGAAGAAAGCACAGAAGCACTGCTTTCCACAGTACTCAAAACAGGAGAGATCAATCTGAAGTGCATGGCACTTCTTGATAAGGCAAATACAGAAACCTATGGAACACCAGAGCCAACTGATGTTACACTTACGGTAGAAAAAGGGCCTTTTATTGTCGTGACCGGACATGATCTGAAAGATCTGCAGCTTTTACTTGAACAGACTGAGGGAAAAGGAATCAATATCTATACACATGGTGAAATGCTCCCTGCCCATGCCTATCCATTCTTAAAGAAATACTCTCACCTGAAAGGCAATTTCGGAACTGCATGGCAGAATCAGCAGAAAGAATTTGACCATCTTCCGGCCCCGATCCTCTACACTACCAACTGTCTGATGCCTCCAAAAAGCAGCTACGCTGACAGAGTATTTACAACAGAAGTGGTTGCCTTCCCGGGAGCTGTCCATATTGACGAGAAGAAAGATTTCACACCGCTTATTGAAAAAGCACTGGAGCTGGGCGGTTACAAAGAAGATCGTATGTTCTCCGGTATCAACGGCGGAAAAAAAGTGACAACCGGTTTTGGTCATGCAGCCATCCTGTCCCATGCAGGTACTGTAGTAGAGGCTGTAAATCAGGTGCGATCCGCCATTTCTTCCTGGTTGCCGGCTGTGATGGTGCCAAACCAGGTCGAAACTATTATACGGAATTTGTAAAGCAGACACCTTCTGACAGTATCGTTCTCACCCTGGCATGTGGAAAATTCCGTTTCAATGATCTCGATCTGGGAGAGATCGGTGGTCTTCCACGACTGATGGATATGGGTCAGTGTAATGATGCTTATGGTGCGATCCAGGTTGCTGTGGCACTTGCAGATGCATTTGGATGTTCTGTAAATGAGCTTCCGCTTTCCTTCGTACTCTCCTGGTATGAACAGAAAGCAGTCTGTATCCTGTTAACCCTCCTGCATCTGGGTATCAAAAATATCCGCCTTGGTCCTTCTCTTCCGGCGTTCCTTTCTCCTAATATTCTGAACTTTCTGGTTGAAAATTATGGTATTGCACCTATTACCACACCGGAAGAAGATATCAAAGCACTGATGAACCAGTAAAATAAATTTTTCAAAGCCCCCGTAAAGCAGGGGGCTTTGTATTTCAAATATATTCTCTGTCCGCATTAATATTATTTTTCACTCTGCAAACCCGAAGGTTGTATCATCATATACTGTAACATCAGAAGATAAATTATCGGGATTGCACCTCTTTATCAGTCGTCCATGATCTTCTGAGAGCCACATAGGATATTAAAAAGTTCGCAAACCAACCAGCTGGTACAGCAATCCAGACAAATACAATGCCAAAACGCGGTGCACAGATCAAAGCAACAGACAGGCGGATCGCCAGGTTTACCATATTTGCAATGAGGAACGGGCGCATGATCCCAAGACCACGAAGAACCCCATCGGTTGCCATTTTGATTCCCATAAAGATGAAGAAGTAACTAAGCCATCTCATATAGCCCTCGGATACCTGATAGGCCAGGGCAGTTCCATCTTTACCAAGGAATAGCGAGGAAATCTGCGTGTGCAGTGTTTCAATGACTATAAAAGCAAGAACTGCAAAACATACATCTAACACCAGTGCAGCGTGATATCCTTTTTTGATCCGTTCAATTTTCTTTGCACCAAGATTCTGGGAAACATATGGGGAAACCGCATTGCCAATGGATACAAAAATCAATGAAAAAACATTCTCTACCCGCATCGTCGCCGCATACCCCGCAAGTGCTGTGTACCGAAAGGATTTACAACAGCCTGTACGATCATCATACCGATGGACACTGTAGACTGCTGAAGAACCGAAGGTACAGCAATTTGAAGCATGGAATGTAACTCCTGCCTGTCAAACCAGTCAAAGCGACTTTTATATCGACGCATCCGGCTAAGGAAAAGCAAAAGTGAAAACACCGCAGAAATTCCCTGTGCTATAAGAGTCGCAAGGGCTGCACCAAACACACCGAGACCAAGTCCGGCCACCATCCAGAGATCCATAAAAATATTTAAGATTGACGAAAATATCAGGAGCCCCAGCGGGATTTTTGATTCGCCTATGGAAGTAAACATATTGGAAAGAATGTTATACATAAACAGAAACGGAAATCCCACGAAATAGACCCTCAGATATAACACTGCATCATCCAGTATATCGCCAGGGGTTTGTAACACACTCATCATCCAGTGGGAAAAGCAAAATCCAAAAACCCCAAGGACTATACTTAGAATTAAAAAGCTAAACAAGGATGTTGACACGATGGTCTTCATTTTTCCATACTCCCTGGCACCGAAATAGCGGCTCACCAGCACACCGGCACCGACACCTGCCCCCAGTGCCACACAAATAAAAACATTGGTCAGCGCTGCACAGGCCCCGACAGCTGCAAGTGCGGAGGAACCAACAAATTGGCCGACGATGATAGAGTCAGCCATATTGTATATTTGCTGAAAAAAGCTGCCCAAAATCATTGGCATTGCAAAAACCGTCAGCGCTTTAAGAGGCGCATCTGTGATCAAATATTCATCTTTTGACATTATCATATTCCTCCACAGGTTTCATAATTTCACTTATTGCTACACTGCCCGGCGTTATCAGCTGCAGCTGCAATACGATCTTATCACGTATTAAAGATATTAAAGGATTACGGCTATAGAAATCAGACCCCAAAGCTGAGACGTTCTCTCAATGAATTTCCCGACCGATCCATTCCATGATCACATTTACAATATATTCCTGCTCCGTTTCTGTCAATTCCCGTCCTTTCGGAATACGATGCCATTTTTCCAGACATCCCCTGCAACAGGTAGCTGTGGCATGCTGGGCTACAAAAACCGGATGCCCTCTCATCGGTGTCTGTTTTCCATCATTTGGTATTTCTGCCGGTGCAAGACGCTTTCTGATAAATCACAGGCATGCTCACGTACTTCTCCATTCCCTTTTCTGATACATAACTCCGATCGTTTGCCTTCAGGGAAAAACTGCTTCTGACTTGACTTGCGACAGGCGTTTCCGAGATGATTTCCCTTATAACTGTCCGGATGTCCTCACTACTACCATACGAATGGACTAGGGACTCGAACCTCGA
>ENA-OQIM01000294-OQIM01000294.1-human-gut-metagenome-genome-assembly--contig:-NODE-294-length-18375-cov-5.064500_pt1 | contig 18375 bp, 24 predicted proteins | sample MGYA00242579_ERZ504744 | MGnify/ENA primary metagenome ERZ504744 (study PRJEB26092, sample SAMD00036441) | human gut metagenome | host: Homo sapiens | study: EMG produced TPA metagenomics assembly of...
GCACGCCGAGCCGTTCCGCGAGCCCGTGCACGCGTTCGATGATCGGCATATCCTGCGCACGTGCCTGATCGTACTTGTTGCGCATGGTGCCGTCGGTGGTGCCGCGTTTGGAATCGGAATCCCAGGACGGATGGGTCAGATGGCCGGACGCCATGGGGAGTATGGGGTGAGCGCCATGTTGTACTGACGGCTGTTCGGTGGCGTCGGCATCGATGGTCACTGATGGAATTACGGGGAGGTCTTGCCGAAACTCATACCGCCAAGGCAGACCTTGGAAACTTGGATGCCGGACCATCCCAGTGGGGCGTAGCTCATGTCAGTCATACTGAAGCTCTTCTGCCGTTGATGTTCGGAAGGTCAGCATATCCCGTTTCGATTGGCAGAACCAATACCTCGCATGAATGGTTTGATATGCAATCGACGCATGGAACGATATACCATACTCACATTGGACATTCTTTTTCGCCGGGCGTTGAATAGGGAACGGTACAGAGCATAAATGAAAGGACGGGTCGACAATGGAAAATCCGAGCGCATTCCCGATGGGAGAACCGAACGACGGCTTCGCGCAGTACTTCGTGGGACAGAGCTACCTTGCTCCGGTGCTCGAGACTCCGCAGATTGCCATCCATAACGTGACCTTCGAGCCGGGTTGCCGCAACAACTGGCACATCCATCACAACGCGGCGCAGGTACTCATCGCGGTCGGCGGTTGCGGCTACTACCAGATCGAGGGACAGGAGCCAAAGGAGCTCAAGGCCGGGCAGGCCGTCTGCATCCCCGCGGATACGAAGCACTGGCATGGCGCCGCCCCCGGCGAATCATGCTCGCATCTACCTTCATGGTCTGCGGGCGATCCGGCATCCATGAGCAACGAATGGCTCGAGCCGGTGGATGCCGAAGCCTACGGCAAACTTGCCTGAGGTCTGTTGTTCTTATATGGAGGCCATCCTGCAAAAGTGGGATGGCCCTTTTTGTTGTTCAGGGCGATAACGGTTTGAAGCCTCGCGGCGAGTGGCGTCATGCGAGGAAATCCGCAAGCAGATTGCACAAGTAGCTTGTGTAAGTGCTATGGTGGCCAGCTGGAGGCAATCGAAATGGATACGAAAGACGAATATTCGACATCGGATGTCGCCATGGAATTGGCGATTGCGGTCAGCAGGTGCAAGCTCGGATGAAGCATGAGGCCGGCATCGCGGAACGGGGCATCACCGCTTCGCAGCTTGCCATGTTGAAGCGGCTGGATACCGAGGGAGAACTGTCGGTATCGACTTTGGCCGCGTACGAACACGTATCGCAACAGGCCATCACCCAGCGTCTTGAACTACTGAGGTCCACAGGGTATGTCACACAGCATGCCGATTCGAAAGATCGTCGTCGTCGACTGGTCGGCTTGACCGATGAAGGACATGCGTTCCTCGCCCACGTAACCGCTAGCCAAACAACTTGGCTGGCGCATGCCATCGAATATGCATTGGATGACGGCGAGCGCGGGGACCTCGCCGCTGCGACCACATTGATCGAACGCATCGCCGCCACGGAATCGCTGCCGACGGGAGGCGACACGCGATGAAGACGGCTGATAAGACAAGAGAAACTCCCGCGTTTCCCAAGACCTTCATCATGGCGATGATATTTGGGGTCGGTCTCAACCCTGTCAACAGCACGCTTATCTCGACGGCGCTCGCACCGATTTCACATGATTTGCGGATTGATGCCGGAAGGGCGACCCTGCTGATATCTGCGCTGTACCTGACATGTGCCATCGCGCAGCCGACGGCGGGCAAGCTTTCTGAGATCATTGGTCTCGCTCGGTGTTCATGGCCGGTGCGGCATTGGTCATGATTGGAGGACTACTGGGTGGTTTCGCCCCGAATCTCGGCGTGCTGCTGACGTCGCGTGTGCTTATTGGTGCGGGCACATCCTGTGGCTATCCTGCTGCCATGCTGCTGGTTCGCAGACGGGCTGATCGCATGGGATTGGCGGAACCGCCTTCGTTGGTCCTTTCCATTCTCGCTATGGTGGGACTGGTGCTCATCGCTGTCGGTCCACCGTTGGGCGGCCTGTTGGTCACCTTTTTGGGATGCGCTCCACCTTCTTCGTCAACGTGTTGGTCGGCATCATCACGATTGTGCTGGGATTGGCAAGCATCGAGCCCGATGCGAAGCATGAACATCGCATGACCGTATCCTTCTTCATCGCGCATCTCGATGTCATGGGTCTGTTGCTATTCTCCATCACAATCAGCGCGCTGCTGATTGTTCTTATGAGTTTGCCTACTTTCGACAAGGTGTCCGGTTGCGTCACTGTCATCGCTTTGTTGGCTTTTGTCGCGTGGGAGTTGCATGCGGCAACGCCTTTCGTCGATGTGCGTTCACTCGCGGCGGATAATGCGATGACGTTGAATTTTCTGCGTGCGATGCTCACCATGCTTGGCGCTTATGTGGTCATGTACGCCTTGCCCCAGTGGTTGGAGGATGCCTGCCATATGAACGCCGGTGTTTCCGGCATGTTCATCATTCCGATGGGGGTGGTGGCGACAGTGGCTTCGTTATCCATCGCGAAGAAGCCGATAGTGCGCCTGCCGTTGATGGTGTGCTGTTCGGCGATGGTGGCGGTGGGCATGTTGTTGGCTTGCACGTCATCCGCTGGCATGGTCGTATTGCCGTTGACCGCCTCGCTGTCGCGGGACTGGTGTTGGGACTCAGCATGTCGACCAGTCAGACCGTGCTATATCGCCGAGCGGCATCCGAGCATATTGGCACGTCGTCTGGTCTGCTGCGCATGTCCATCTATATCGGGTCTATCGGTGCGTCCTCATTGAGTGGCGTGTTCTTCGGTGAGACGGTCACTGATGGAGGGCTCCACGGCATTGGCATCACAGTTGCGGTTTTGGGGGTCGCCGCGCTATTGGCGACGGTTATGGATCGTACGTTGCGGTAGTCCGGGGAAGTTGTCCGCATCGTGAATGATGGTACGGACGGCCTCGCGTGCCGGATATACTGGACTGCGGTGATGGGACTCGCCTGAAGCCGTTACAGGCTTCGAACCGCAAACCCGCTGATGGTTCCTACGACATAGGGTGTGCTGTACCTTATGGCTTTCAGCGGTTGTGGCATCGCCATTCTTCCATGTCTGTCATATTGGTTCGGCACCTCGCTGGAAAGAAGATACATGGCACGACAACATATCATTCGAGTCGATCTCATATGCGTGGTGTTCCTTGGGGGATGCATCGGAACCGCATTACGCTACGCTTGTTCGGTCATTCCCGACTGCGGCGCATTCCATATCGGCACATTCGCGGCGAATATGGCCGCCTGCTTCGTATACGCGGCGCTTTCGGCATGGCTGGGAGGAACCCGCAGAACCGTGGGACGCGCGAAGGAATATGTGAACCGTGGATGTGGCATGGGCATGTGTGGAGGATTGTCCACCATGTCCACTCTCGCCCTCGAGGAATTCACTATGCTGCATGACGCAAAGCCATGGATTGTGCGGCGTATTGTTGCACGACCTTCATCGTGGGCTGTCTGCTGGCATACGTTGGCGCGCATGTCGGGCTGCGGTTTGCCGGTACTGAGCATAACGATGGTGATCGCCATGCCATGGGCAAGGAGGCGGACTGATGAATAATGCGGTCATCGCCGTATCGGTGTGCCTGTGTGGTGGTCTCGGCGCCGCCGCAAGGTATGTTTGTGATTCCGTTATCAAAGCTTCTTGGCATAAGGCATTTCCTTTGTCGACCTTTGTGATCAACAGTATTGCCGGATTCCTGGCAGGCGTGATTGCAGGTCTGTACTCACGCCGGTTTCTGTCGGATCCCGCGCATGTGATGTTGGCGACCGGCTTCCTTGGTGGATTCTCCACATTCTCCACCATGATGAACGAATCCGTGACGTTGTTGCGCGGTGGGCGGATCACCGTGTTCGTGGGATATGTGCTGACGTCGGTGGTGGTTCCTGTGATGGCCGCGGCATTGGGATATTGCCTTGTCGTCTGAGACTGGAGCGAGGACGTTGACTCGGGCGTCGTTTCATTGTCTCTGGGTATGGATGGTTTATGGATTACCGCGACGCGGATTGGATAGTTTTCCATGAAAACGAGGAAAAACTATTGTCTTTTCCGTGTTTCCTCGATACATTGGTGGCTGGCCGCCCATGACAATCGAAAGGACTGACCATGACGCAGCAGGGCATGTCGACCAAGTCGAGGCATCTGACCATTCCCGATCTCATCACGATAGGTGTGTTCACTGCCTTGTATTTCGTGCTGGTCGCCGTGGCCACGCTGTTCAGTTCCGTGGCTTTGATGGGATTCGGCATGATTCTTCTGCCTGCGGTCGCCGCATTGATCTGTGGTTGCGTATATATGCTCCTGGTTGCCAAGGTCGGAAAATTCGGCGCGATTAGCGTGATGGGCATCGTCGTCGGATTGTTCTTGTTCGTATCCGGACATTTCATCCTTTCCCTTGCTGCGAGCATCGTGTTTCCGGTCATCGCTGATGCCATCGCTCGCGCCGGGGACTATCGGAGCAAGACAGGTATCCTGGCGAGTTATGTCGTGTTCTGCTATGGCTGACCGGTCCGATTCTGCCGTTGTGGTTCATGAAGGATGCCTATGTGGCCAGTCTGCAGGCCCGTGGCAAGGACTCGTCCTATATCGATGGTGTGTTCGCACATGTCAATACCGGCACGTTTTTCATTGCATGATAGTGGTACTGGTATGTGCGTTGCTCGGAGGCTGGTTTGGGCAGCGTATGCTGAAGAAGCATTTTGCGAAGACCGGCATCATCTGATGGCCCTGGACCCAAGAACCAAACTGTACCTAGTGGCATTGGCCAACCTGTTGCTGTTCTTCCATGTCGACGTGGTTGTGGAGTCGCTTACAGTATTGCTGCTTCTTCTGCCACTGCTCGGCGCGGGACGATGGGCGGCTGCGGTACGCTTCGGTTGCATCTATGTATTGCTACTAGTGGGGACTTGGGCATCGACGCTTGACGATGGCGGCAGCTGGTTGCATATGCTTGGTTTGCTTTGTGTCGGCATCCGGATGATGATGCCTTGTCTGATTGCCGGCATATACGCATTCACCACGACTACGGCCAGTCAATTCGTGTGTGCCCTGCGGCGCATGCGCATTCCGGAGACGATTGTGATTCCATGTGTGGTGTGCATCCGGTTCTTCCCGACAATCCATGACGATTACCATCAGATTCGTGACGCGATGGCATTACGTGGCATCGCCCAGGGGACATTCGCCCTGCTCCGTCATCCGGCTCAGTCTTTGGAATACATCCTGATGCCGTTGTTGATGAACGCTACGGGGGTCGCCCAGGATTTGTCCGTAGCCGCACTGACCAAAGGAATCGGCATTCGCGGGCCTCATACATGTCATACCGAAATCCGCATGCATGGCATTGATTGGGCATGGATGGTCATCTGCACGGTTCCTCTGGCATTGGGCATTGGAGGAGCATGGTGAGTATCGGAAGTGATATCAATCGGATAGTCGCATGGACGCAACGGTGCTCATTCGCATATCATGCTGATGAAGCTGCTGAGGTCGATGCGCTGAATGACATCAGCTGTGCCATACCGCAAGGCGAGATTGCATCTTATGTGGACAAAGCGGCTGTGGCAAAACCACGTACACACGTTTGCTCAATGGTCTGATACCTGGTTTCTATTCCGGCGATTTGCAGGGCATCCATATGACGTGCGGAATCCGCGCCGGATTGGCTCCTGTGGAAAGCTATGTGGGACAGGTGGGCAGCGTATTCCAGAATCCGAAGACGCAGTATTTCAATGCTGATTCCACCGATGAGCTGGCATTCCCCTGCGAGAATACGGGCATGTCTCCCGCGCGGATTCGGCAACGCGTGCATGATGTCGCGGAGCAGTTTCACATCAGGCATCTATTAGGTTGTAGGATCATGACGCTTTCAGGTGGCCAGAAGCAACAGCTTGCTGTCGCGGCATCGACCATGCTGGCTCCTGGACTCATCGTTATGGATGAGCCGACAAGTAATTTAGATATGGTGGCGATTCGCAGGCTGCATGACATGGTCTCCCGATTGAGAGCTGATGGAATGACCATCGTCATTGCCGAACACCGTCTTGCATGGTGCGCGGATTTAGCGGACCGTTTCATAGTGTTCGATCACGGTGCGATTCTCGGTGAATATGAGGCGTCCGATTTTCTGGCGATGTCCGAACAGCGCGTCGCGGCATTAGGATTGCGCGCCCTCGATGACAGACCATACAGGCTTGCCGTGCATCGTAAACTCCAACATGGAGGCATTGCGCCCGACGAGGACAAGCGACAGGTCGTCATTGGTGTGCGCGGCCTGAGTGTAGGCCATACAAAGCGGGGACTTCTAGGCCGCAAGACACCCGTATTCGCACGTGATATTCCCGATTTCGACATTCACGAGGGTGAGATTCTTGGCCTTATGGGGTCGAACGGGGTTGGCAAAAGCACTTTGGCACGTAGCTATGCGGTCTTGCCGCTCCGTTGAACGGCATGGTGCTATTGAATGGGACGAAAGCGAGCCGCGGCGCTTTGACTCGTGCCGGATTTCTCGTCATGCAGGACGTCAATTACCAGCTCTTCTCCGATAGTGTTCGGGAAGAGGCATTACTGGGACTTGATGGGATGGATGACGCTGTGCGTGACCGATGCGATGCTGTGCTACGAGACCTCGACCTATTGGATTCCGTGCAGCGCCACCCGATGAGTTTATCCGGCGGTCAAAAGCAGAGGCTGGCTATAGCCTGCGCTTTGATGAGCGATAAGCGATTCATTGTTTTGGACGAACCGACAGCGGACTGGACCGGTTGCATATGACCCAAGTCGGCGGACTTCTGCGAAAGCTCGCGGACCGTGGCAAAGCGGTGTTGGTCGTAACACATGATTATGAGCTTGCAGCGCTATGGTGCGACCGCATCATAGCGCTGGAAGACGAACTGCATAACGAACAGGGAGAAGAAGAGGATCGTCTGGCATGGACTTCAATGTGAACGATTGGCTGGGAGACTGGATTAGCTTCGAACATTTGATCAACAATCATGACCCGAACCTTGACCGGGCTTGGAAGGATTCGACGAAAGCCATGCGATCCAAGCCGCTGTTCGCGATCATGATGCTCGGCGATGCGCGACGCTTCTGGCAAAAGCCTGCAAAACCTCGGGCAAGGAGTGGCGATTCCGCATTGGTGGATGGCATATCGAGCAGCCGTCCGCAGTTGGCGACGATGATGCTGTCGCAGGCTTTAACCTGACTTGGCTGGACGAAAAACGCACCCCCATCACAACACATGAATATCGGCTCGATCATGTGCACGACAAGGGGCTGGAAGGCAAACCCTGCTATGTGTTCCACGCTAGCGATGCCGGTGCCTCCGATCCCTTCGCCGTACTCATCGCGATGGAGCCCATGCCTGAACGCTCCGTGCTCAGACACGGGGGACTGCTCAGTCATCTGCATTTTCAATATGCCTCTGATGAAGGCGAACTCATCAAAGGTACTGGCAAACAAGCCACGCTCCGCCATCGCATGTGGTATCCCACCATGTGCGCCGCTGAAGGGACGTTACTTGATCAATGCAACATCGTACGTGCGCTGCATCATCTTCAAGCATGGCGGGAACTGCCTGTCCCATCATCAGACTGACTGCAGATGCCCGAAGATGGGACAATATCAGCATTGCGACGATTGTAGGTATCGTCCAGTGACGCTTTCCGGACATGCGGCGATCCGAGAAGGCGCTCCCTCGCATACTACGCGTCCGCCTGCTTCACCGCCGCCCGGTCCCATATCCACCACATAGTCCGCATTGGCAATCACGTCCAAATCATGTTCGATGACGACCACCGTCGCGCCATTCGCTACAAGTTCATCAAACACGTGCAGCAGCACGCGAACATCAAGCGGATGCAAGCCGATTGTCGGCTCATCGAACACGAATACCGCATCATGCTGTTTCCGCCCCATCTCGCTGGCCAATTTCAAACGCTGGGCCTCACCGCCCGACAGCGCGGGAGTTGGCTCGCCCAACGCAAGATAGCCCAAACCCAATTCATGCAACGTGGCAAGCTTCGTTTGGATCGGTTTGACATCTCGTAAGACAGGCATGGCATCGTCGACGGTCATTGTCATTAACTGCGGCATCGAATACGCCACTCCGTCGGTGCAGGGGAGCTTCAGCTCGGCGATTGCATCGGAATACCGCGAGCCATGGCATGCCGGGCATTCGATATCGACGTCAGGCAGGAACTGCACGTCGAGCGAAATCGATCCCGTGCCGTCGCACGTCGCGCAACGCAGCTTGCCAGTGTTATAGGAGAATGCCCCCGCTTTCAGACCGATGGTCCGCGCAGCATCTGTTTTTGCGAACGCGCGTCGAAGATCGTCATGGACGCCGCAATATGTAGCGACGGTGGAACGTATGTTCGCGCCGATAGGCGTGGCATCGATAAGATGTGCCTTGGACACACCGTCCGCCTCGAGGAGCCGCACCTGCGTCGGCTGCGGCGACCTGTCGATCCGCGACTGCAAAGCGGGCATCAACATCTCCAGTACCATCGTCGTCTTGCCGGAACCGGATACCCCTGTTACGGCGGTCAGCCGTCCACGGGGAATATCTACCGATAACGGGCCGACGGTATGCAGACGGTCGGTTTCCATATGAATTCGTCCTGCGGAGAAGATTTCATGGGCGTCAATGTTGTCACGCACACGGTCATGAACGTTGCCACCCTGGGCAAGGAACGGCGCGATGCGCGATTCGCGGGTATCAATCACCTGCGGCACCGTTCCCTGCGCAATCACCTGACCGCCCTTTGCGCCGGCACCTGGCCCCATCTCGATGAGATAATCGGTTTCGGCCAGCACCCGAGTGTCATGATCGACCACTACCACGGAATTGCCATCAGCCACCAGGTCACGCATGACACCGAGCAGTCCGTCGACATTCGCGGGATGCAACCCAATCGACGGCTCATCCAGCACATATAACACGCCTGTGGTGCGATTGCGCACGGCGCGGGCAAGCTGCACGCGTTGGCGCTCGCCGGTGGACAGCGTGGCTCCGGCGCGGTCCAAGGACAGATACCCGAGACCGAGTTCCAATAAACGCCGTGACGTATTGAGGAACGATTCACAGATGGCGCTCGCCATGGTGTGCATATGTGGTTCCAGCGATTCCGGCACGGACCTACCCAGGAAACGAGTGCGTCCAGAGACATCGCGGTTGCCTGAGCCAGATTGATGTCTCTGATACGTGGCTGGCGGGCGCGTTCGGAAAGTCTGGTCCCTCCGCAATCGCTGCAGGGACGCTCTTTGAGGAACCTCGCAACACGTTTAAGCTTTTTCGTCCTTGGCTTTGGTGAGGGCGTTCTCCACGGTGTATACGGCGTTGTAGTACGTGAAGTCGAGTTCGGCGAAATCGTCGCCTTTTTTCGGCTTGTATAGGATGTGCTTCTTGATGGCTGGGCCGGCGAACACGATATCTCGTTCTTGTTCGGTGAGTTGGTTGAACGGTACGTTGGTACGTACTCCCATGGCCCCGCATACTTGCTTCATCAAATCCCACATCAACGATCCCCACGGCAGCACGGCTCCCTCGTCAATGCTTTTCGACTCATCCGGTACCAAGGCGGAACGGTCGACTTCCCTCATGATTCCGGTGCCTGAGCATGTCGGACACGCGCCCGCGGCGTTGAATGCGAGATCCTCCGCTGATGGCGGATGCATGAGTCCGCCGCAGAACGTGCAATGCATCGGAAGCTCGGCGGCAACGTTCATCGTGGGTTGGTTGCGTGCTCCGCAGTGTTCGCACACGTGCGATCCGATCCGGGAGAACAGGAGGCGCAGACTGTTGAGCAGTTCGCTCATTGTGCCGAACGTGGAACGGACTCCAGGCACTGATGGACGCTGATGCAGTGCCAATGCCGCCGGAATATGACGCACCTCGTCGACGGTTGCGCGGCTTGCCTGGGTCATACGTCTTCTTGTATAGGTCGATAGCGCTTCCAGATAGCGTCGTGATCCCTCCGCGTACAGCACGCCAAGCGCGAGGGAGCTTTTTCCTGAGCCTGAGATTCCGGCTATGCCGACCATGCTGTTGAGCGGGATGTCGATGTCGACGTCTTTCAGATTATGTACGTGGGCTCCGCGCACTTCGATACATGAGGGGAGTGGCCGAGACACTTGTGTTTCGTATGCAAAGATAGAAGGAGACGGTTTCATACCGGCAATTCTATGCTTGCCATATGGTTATCACATATACGGATGAAAAGAAATTCACCAAGGAACAGACCCAGCGACTGTTTCTTTCAGTCGGCTGGGTGTCCGGTCAATATCCTGAACGGTTGCATAAGGCGTTGATGGGGTCATCCACCGTATTCAGCGCATGGGATGGCGAACGTCTGGTGGGTCTGGTGCGAGTGCTTGATGACACGGAGATGGTGGCATACATGCACTATGTGCTGGTCGATCCTGAATACCAAGGGCGCGGCATTGCCGGACATCTTGTCGGCATGGTCAAGCAGCGATACCACGATTACCTGTATATCGAGGTTATGCCTGAGGAAAGCAAGAATGCCACGTTCTATGAGAAGCATGGATTCCATATTATGGAGGATGGCGTCGCCATGCAGATATGCAATCCGGGAGAACGGCACTGACGGAACGGGCATCGGGCATGTCTTGAGAACTTCGGGCGGTGAGGGGCGCCATCTTTCGCCGGAGGCGTTTCCATTACCGCTTATATTTTTTGGGGTTCGGCTGTCAGATCTTGAATGAACGACGGATGAATCCGTATACGGTGTCCCAGTAGCGTTTCGGATCCACGGCGGAGCTTTCCATATGATCGGCGTCCGGAACCAGCAGACGTTCGCGGTCGATGCTGGAGCAGGCGTTGTAGTTCATGTCGAGGAAACGTGGGCTGACCATGCGGTCCTTTCCTCCATGGATGAACAGCATCGGAATGACCGTATGCCGCAATGACGGTATGCAGGACGCTTCGGTGAAATCATAGCCGGCACGGCGCTTGCAGATCAGACCCGCCGCGTCCACACATGCCGAGGCGAGAAGCTTTGGCATGTGGAACATGCCTCGCGCGCTGTCTATGAATTCCATGCGGGCGGAAGTGTATCCGCTTTCGGCGATTGCCGCGATGACATTGCGTGGCAGTTCCGGCGTGCCGGTCGTCATCATCACCGTCGTGGCTCCCATGGATCCTCCGAATAGGAGAATGCGTGCTTGATCGTCGCTATCCACAATCAGCCGTATCCAATCAAGCAGATCATTGCGCTCCAACCATCCCATGCCTACATATCGTCCTTCGCTCAGATCCTGGGCCCGTTGGATGGTGCGAGGACGGTGAAGCCCATGCGGGCATAGCGGTGTGCCCATTTGGCTTGTTCTTCAGGGCTCCGGTATAGCCATGCACGCAGATGGCATATATATGCGGCGTCGGTCGATGCAATCCGGATCGAAGAGCCAGCCATGCAGCTTAAGCCCATCGCGGCTGGTGATGGATACCGGCTGTTTCGTTTCGGAAAACCATTGCTCGGCCTCTTTGGCCTCGCCTTGGTTCATCTTTCCCTCGCGATCCGGAGCGATCAGCGCCTGATGGAAAATGGAATGCTTCCACTGCGTGTCGATGGCAAAGCGGAACAGCATATGTGCTGACGCCGCGAGCAATCCCGTCGCTGCGACGGTCGTGACGCCAGTCGCGAGCTGAATGTTGCGGATGAGCGCGGAATGGTCATGCGTCGTTGCCATTTTCTGATTCCTTACCACTGGTTGGTGCTTGTCTGACTACGATTGTACGTGGGTTTGCGCATAGTCCGCGTTTTATGCACCTTGCTCCTCTGATTGCAGGGAAATGTCAGCGCACCATGTATACTAGATAACTGTTGTCTTGGCGAGGGAGGTTCCGCCTCCGTTATCGACTTGGCGTATGATATGAAACTCCTTGGGTTTTTATGCGGCTCGTCGGTGCGCCGAAACATAAGAACGATGTATCAAGGAGATATTGATTATGGCTACCACCATCACTCTTGAAGGCGCTGCCCGTACCGAGTTCGGCAAGGGCGCTGCCCGCCGCATGCGCGTCGCCAACCTCATTCCGGCCACCGTGTACGCCGGCGGCGAGGATCCGGTCTTCGTGCAGCTGCCGATGAAGGAGACCACCCTGTCCCTGCGTCACACCAACGCTCTGTTCACCATCAAGTACGGCGACGAGACCAAGATGGCCGTCGTCAAGGATGTTCAGCGCAACCCGGTGAAGCGCATCGTCGAGCACGTTGACTTCTACGAGGTCAAGGCTGGCGAGAAGATCGACGTCGAGGTGCCGGTGTTCGTCGAAGGCACCCGAAGCGCTGCTGTCGCATTCGTCGACATCCAGGAGCTCAAGGTCCGCGCCGATGTCGCCAACCTGCCGGAGAAGATCGTGGTCAACGTTGATGGCCTGACCGATGGTTCCAAGGTCTTCGCCAAGGACGTCGTGCTGCCGGAAGGCGTCGTACTCGATGTCGAGGATCCGGAAGAATCCGTCGTCACCGTCGAGGTGCCGGAAGATGCCGCACCGGTTGAGGCCGCTCCGGCTGCTGACGCCGCTGCCGCTCCGGCTGCTGACGCTGAGTGAGCCGTATCGTTGTCTATACTGGCTGCTCCACAAGCATGAGGTAGCCGGTGAGGAAGGGGTCCGTATGGGCCCTTCCTGCTTTATGAGGATCGTTATCTCATATCGCGAACGCCGGTTATCGAAAGCGTTTATGGTGTGAGAGAGTACATACCAGAACCCGGCGCCACAAGCGCCGGAGACCAATAACCGCTGGCCGCCTTTGGGTGGCTGATGCAACTAGAAGAAGTAAAGAATGACTGAACAGAATCATCACGATCCGGCGGAGCTTGACAAGCTCGCCGAGAAGTTCACCGTGCTCCCGAACGACAACCCGGCATCCGACGCCAAGCGTGCCGAACTCATCGACAAGCCGGCTTTCGGTCAGGTCTTCTCCGACAACATGGCCCACATGACCTGGACCAAGGGTGAAGGCTGGTCGGACCGCCGCATCGAGCCGTACGCGCCGCTGAAGATGGACCCGGGCGCATCTGTTCTGCATTACGCCCAGGAATGCTTCGAAGGTCTGAAGGCCTATCGTCACGCCGACGGCTCCACTTGGCTGTTCCGTCCGGATGCGAACGCCGAGCGTTTCCAGAACTCCGCCAAGCGTCTGTACCTGCCGGAGCTGCCGATCGACGACTTCATCGGCTCTGTCGCCGCCCTCGTCAAGCGCGATGTGAACTGGGTTCCGTCCCGTCGCGAATACACGCTGTACATGCGTCCGTTCATGTTCGCTTCCGAGCCGTTCCTTGGCGTGCGCGCTCCGCAGGAAGTGGATTATTGCGTGATCGCCTCCCCGTCCGGACCGTACTTCCCGGGCGGCGTGAAGCCGGTCAGCATCTGGGTTGAAGACAAGTGGTTCCGCACCGGCCCTGGCGGCACTGGTTTCGCCAAGTGCGGTGGCAACTACGCCGCATCCCTGCTTGGTGAGTACACCGGCATCGACCACGGCTGCCAGCAGGTGTGCTTCGTCGACGCCGCCACCAAGACCTACCTTGAGGAGCTTGGCGGCATGAACATGATGGTCGTGCACAAGGACGGCCACGTGGAAACCCCGTCCCTGACCGGCAACATCCTGCCGGGCGTGACCCGCCGCTCCCTGATCCAGCTCATCCAGGACAACGGCCACGACGTGGTCGAGACCATGATCGCTCTGGACCAGCTGCTTGAGGACATCAAGTCCGGCGAAGTCACCGAGGTGTTCGCCTGCGGTACCGCCGCCATCATCACCCCGATCGGTCGCTTCAAGTCCGAGAAGTTCGATGTGACCGTCGCCGACGGCGGTTCCGGCGAGTTCACCCTCGCACTGCGCAACCAGCTGCTCGGCATCCAGCTTGGCGAGATCGAAGACCCACACAACTGGATGTGGAAGGTCTGCTGATTTTCCCGTTAGCGATTATTAGCTGACATATAGCTGTAATGGCCGCCGGAGGGTGGCGCGTGCTTCAGGCCAATTCACATGGTCTGGCAATGTACGTGCCGCCCTCCGGCTCTTTTATTGCAGCTCTTGCCCCATATTGTGCTATTTTTAACAGCTGGTTGGAAAAGAAATATGTGAGGGAAGGGGAGTGGCCATGGAAGTGGCGCTGGAAAGCAACGGCTTCTTCATAGGTATCGAATATCTGGCGACCTTCTGCTGCGGCATGGTCGGCGGGCTCGCCGCCGTACGCAAAGGCTATGATATTTTTGCGATTCTCGTCACCACATGGCTCACCGCATTGGGTGGTGGCATCATTCGTGATGTGCTGCTCGGAGCGCTTCCTCCCGCAGCGTCTCCGACAAGCTGGTGATCACCGCACTGCTCGCAGCTGTGGCCGTAGCATCATTTATCCCGAAGTCGACAAGCTCAAATGTCCATGCTGTCATTGGACGCGCTGGCATTGGGTCTTTACGCCGTCAACGGCACATCCAAAGCCATGATGTACCACATGTCCGGCACCACGGCAGTGTTCCTGGGCATGTTCACGGCACTTGGCGGCGGACTCATCCGTGACATGCTCATCAACGAGGTGCCCATGGTGATCCGCGACAAGCATTGGTACGCGGTGCCTTCAGCCGTTGGATGCGTATTGACGGTACTCGTATGTAAAGGAGTGAACGAGGGAATCGTCAGTTTTCCCGCCGAAGTCTTGCTTGATGTGCTGATTGTGGTGCTGATGGTGGCCATGCGGCTTATCTCCGTGTTTTTCGACATTCAATTGCCGGGGGCTTTGGCCAGGCATAACACCTACCTGCCGAGCGAAGCCAAATATCTCAAACGTCCGGTCATCCATCCCGATCGGAATGATGACGATATCAAGCGTAAGTGAGCATTTTCAACAGAGTACGAAATGTAAAAAGAAGAAGCCCCGCAGGTTTTCCTGCGGGGCTTCTTACAAGCTGTGAGTTACGAAAACTCAGAGAGCGTTGATGGCCACAGCGAGACCGGACTTGCGGTTGGCAGCCTGGTTCTTGTGGATCACGCCAGCGCCGGCGGCCTTGTCGAGCTTCTGGGCTGCGACCTTGTAGGCGGCTTCGGCGGCGGCCTTATCGCCAGCGGCGATGGCTTCGCGGGTGGCGCGAACGCAGTCTTCAGGCTGGACTTCACGGCCACGTTACGCTTGTGCGCCTTCTCGTTGGTGAGAACGCGCTTCTTCTGCGACTTGATGTTTGCCACTATTTCTCCAAACGACGTTTGCTATAAGGACATACAAACGATGATGATAACATGGCACGCGGATAAATCGCCAATGCGTATAAGAGTGTCGCGGAAGGACATGCCGACACTACCAGTTAGAATCGTTTGCGTCGAATATTTCCAGAGGAGGATGGCGTGGGCCAACAGCATAATCAGCCCGGGTACACCGATCAGTCGTTGATCCGCAACTTTTGCATCATCGCGCATATCGATCACGGCAAATCAACGGTGGCGGACCGTATTCTGCAGTTGAGTGGCATCGTGCCGGAGCGCGAGATGCGCGATCGCTTCCTCGACCGCATGGATATCGAGCAGGAACGCGGCATCACCATCAAATCGCAGGCCGTGCGCGTGCCGTGGACGGTTGACGGCACCGAATACACACTCGGCATGATTGATACCCCCGGCCATGTGGACTTCACATACGAGGTGTCCCGAGCGTTGGCCGCATGCGAGGTGCGGTGCTGCTTGTCGACGCCACGCAGGGCATTGAAGCGCAGACGCTGTCCAACCTGTATATGGCCATCGACCATGATCTGGCCATTATCCCCGTGCTCAACAAAATCGACCTGCCCAGCGCCGAACCCGACAAGCATGCCGAGGAAATCGCCGGCTGATTGGTTGTGACCCGTCCGACGTGTTGCGCGTCTCCGGCAAAACCGGAGAAGGCGTCGCCGAACTGCTCGACCGTATCGTCGCCGAAGTGCCCGCGCCGGCGGCAACCCGGACGCGCCTGCCCGCGCGCTCATTTTCGACTCCGTATACGACTCCTATCGTGGCATCGTCACTTACATTCGTATGGTCGACGGTGAACTGAAATCGCGCGAGAAGCTGCACATGATGGGTATCGGCATGACGCATGACCCCATCGAAATCGGCGTGATCAGCCCGACATGATGCCCACCAAGGCGCTTGGCGCAGGAGAGGTCGGCTATGTGATCACCGGAGCGAAGGACGTCAGCCAGTCCAAGGTGGGCGACACCATCACCTCCGCCATAAATCCGGCTACCGAGCCGCTCGAAGGCTACCGTGATCCGCAACCAATGGTCTACGCCGGCCTGTTCCCAATCGACAACGCGCAATATCCGGAACTGCGCGAGGCGCTTGACAAGCTCAAGCTCAACGACGCGGCCCTCATCTACGAACCGGAAACCTCCGTGGCGTTGGGCTTCGGCTTCCGTTGCGGCTTCCTGGGCTTGCTGCACATGGAGATCGTCACCGAACGTTTGAGCCGCGAATTCGACCTTGACCTGATCTCCACCGCGCCGAACGTGCCGTACGAGGTCACCGCGGAAGACAATTCCGTGCATCGCGTCACCAATCCGAGCGAATTCCCCGAAGGCAAGATCAAGAAGATTGTCGAACCGATGGTTGCCGCCGACATCATCACGCCGAAGGATTTCATCGGTGCGGTGATGGACCTGTGCCAAGACCACCGTGGCCAGATGGGCACCATGGAATACATTTCCGCCGACCGTGTGGAAATGCATTACCGTATTCCACTCGCCGAAATCGTCTTCGACTTCTTCGACCAACTGAAGAGCCGTACCAAGGGGTATGCGTCGCTCGACTACCACGAGGATGGCGAACAGTCCGCCGATCTGGTGAAGGTCGACATCCTTATTCAAGGCGAGAAAGTCGATGCGTTCAGCGCCATCGTGCACCGTGACAAGGCGTACAGCTATGGCGTGATGATGACCAAGAAGCTGCGTGAGCTCATTCCGCGTCAGCAGTTCGAGATTCCCATCCAGCTGCCATCGGTTCTCGATCATCGCACGCGAAACCATCCGCGCCCTGCGCAAGGACGTGCTCGCCAAGTGTTACGGCGGCGACATCTCCCGTAAGCGTAAGCTGCTCGAAAAGCAGAAGGCCGGCAAGAAGCGTATGAAGATGCTCGGCCATGTGGAAGTGCCGCAGGAGGCGTTCATCGCAGCCCTGTCCACCGGCGAAGCGGGCAACGACCGCGACACCAAGGACAAGATTCGCGCCGCGCAGAAGTCCGAAGGCTGAGCCTTTCGTGACGTTCGAAATCTACATTCATGTTCCGTTTTGCTTACGTCGCTGCGGCTATTGCGACTTCAACACCTACACGGCCGTGGACATGGGCGCGGGCGCGTCACGCGGCAACTACGCGAACATGGTTATCCGCGAAATGGCGATTGTCCGCGATTGGCAGACAACGCACGGTATCAACGAGCCGAAGGTGGCAACCGTCTTCTTCGGCGGCGGTACGCCGACCACACTCAAGGCAAGCGATTTGGTCGCCATGCTGGATGCGGTACGCGCCACATGGGGCATCGCCGATGACGCGGAAATCACCACCGAAGCGAATCCCGACACGGTGAATGCCGACTATGTGAAAGAACTCGCAGACGGCGGTTTCAATCGTATTTCCTTCGGCATACAATCCGCGGTACCGCATGTGCTTGCAACGCTCGACCGTACGCATACGCCGGAAAACGTCGCTGCCGGAATCGCAGCGGCCAATGCAGCAGGCATGCGTTCCAGCTCGATCTGATCTACGGCGCGCCGGGGGAGAGCCTTGACGATTGGCGCACATCCGTCCGCACCGCCATCGATTTGGGCGTCAACCATATTTCCGCATATGCGCTCACCATCGCGCCGAATACGAAAATGGGACGACGGATCGCGGCGGGCACGTTGTCGAGACCGGACGATGACGACGAAGCGAACAAATACGAAATCGCCGACACGATGTTCACCGAAGCCGGCCTCGAATGGTATGAGATTAGCAATTGGGCTCGTCCTGGATACGAGTCGCAACACAACCTTGGCTATTGGAGGAACGTCGATTGGGCCGGTCTCGGTCCCGGTGCGCATTCGCATTATGGCGATTGCGAAGACGGCAAAGGATTGCGCTCCTGGGATATCGCGCATCCGCGATTGTGGGGCACCGCCATCAATGAGGGCAATGTGCCATGGGCCGGCAGTGAACGCATCACTGCGACGAGGACATCGAAGAGACCATCATGTTGGGCCTGCGCATTCGTGAAGGACTCGACACCAGACAATTCAGCCACTTGATTCCTGAGCAAAAATGGAT
>ENA-OQIM01000295-OQIM01000295.1-human-gut-metagenome-genome-assembly--contig:-NODE-295-length-18313-cov-6.058232_pt1 | contig 18313 bp, 23 predicted proteins | sample MGYA00242579_ERZ504744 | MGnify/ENA primary metagenome ERZ504744 (study PRJEB26092, sample SAMD00036441) | human gut metagenome | host: Homo sapiens | study: EMG produced TPA metagenomics assembly of...
CGCTTGACGCGCTCGGCGGAGAACAGGCCGGTCGAGCTTCAGCCTTCCGCCGGACCTGCATTGCCTCCGACGAACACGTCCTGGAAAGCGTTCACCGCAGCCTCAGCCTGAGCCTTGGTCAGGTTGGACTTCTGGGCGATCTTCGAGACGAGATCAGACTTGTTGTATGCCATAAAGCATCCTTCTTGAGTCAGGGGATATTCCGCTTATGAACATCCACGTTCATTGCAATGATAGCGCACGCATGTGCCAAAAATGCCATTTTCCAAGGGTTTTGGCCCTTTTGATTCAGCATAGGGGGAGAAAAAACCCTAACGGGGGGTTGGGTTAGATCAAATTATGCCTGTCCAGCCATTTCATAGCCACGGCTCCCATTGGAATTCTCAGCCAATAGAAGGCGATTCGGTAGACGAGAGTAGCGGAGACGGCGATGGTGGAGGGGATGCCCACGGCGGTGAAGGCCACGGACAACGCGGCTTCGACCGCGCCAAGGCCGCCTGGTGTCGGCACTGCGGAACCGAGCGTATTCGCCAGCAGGAAGATGAATGTGGTCTCCACCGGATTGGTGTGGCATCCGAAAGCCATCAATGCAATCCAGAATCCCAATCCGGTCGAGATGTTGAGCACCAATGCGCCGAGGATGCCGAAGGCCAGCTCCTTCGGGTGGGACAACACGTTGACGAGACTGCGTGCGTAGGACTTGACGATGGGCAGGTACTTCTCCGTGACGATGTGCCGCACCGGGGGAATGGCCATGGCCGCGGAAATCACCAATGCGACGATGGTGATCACCAAAATCAGCGTGTTGGTGGGAATCATGCCGGACAGTGTGTTGCGTCCGGTGAAGATGCCGATCAGCAGCAGCAGAATGATGGTGGTGCCGCCCTGCACCGCCCATACGGCGCTCATGATGGCGGTGGCCGCGGTATTGCGGTAGCCGCTCTTGCGCAGGAACTGCAGGTTGACAAAGGCCGGGCCGACGCCGGCGGGCATGGAGACCGCGGTGAAGCCCGAAGCCATTTGGGAACAGTACAAGCCGATCGGATTGCGTTTATCGGCATCCATGAAACAGCCAAGGGTCATGGCCGATCCGAACCAAGCCAGCAGTCCGAACAGCACGCATACCAGACGCCATGGCGATGTTGGCCTCTTTGACCGCCTTGATCATTTCGGCCGGTTGAATCTGGGTGAACACCACATACACGGCGACGACCAGCAGCGCGATCGCGATGAAGGAACGGAAACTGAACCGCGACAGCGTAACCGTTTCCATGGAATCCGCGACCTCCTGCGGAGCCAAAGCCGCGATACGGGAACGCAGCGTGTTGAGCATGTGCTTGTCGCAGGCGGGCAGGGCGCGTATCGCCGCCGGAACCGCCGCCTTCTGGATGAATGGCGCCAGGTCGATCAGTTGCTCGTCGCCCCACGTCCTGCGGGCGCATGCGATCGCACGGTCGATGCCGTTCAGCGCGCCGAGCAGAACCAGCAGCTGTACTTTGTCCAGCGCATAGTTTGGCGGCGCGCTGCCATAGTCGCCATTCTGCCATCCTGCGATCACCGGCTGTCCGTTTTCCATGCGCGACAACGTTTCGGGAGTGATTCGACGATGGGTGAAGCCGTGCCGGTGCGCTTCGGACAGATAGGTCATGAACAATTCCATGTCATGGTCGGACATGGTGTTCGGATTGCATTCCAAGGGCATGTGGTCGCGGTGAAACACCAGAATGGACGATTCGCTGCTGTCTGCGACTCCGTAGACTCCCGGCATTGTCAATCCGGCGTTCTGCAGGCCGAGAATCATCGCGTAATGGTGGTGGATGGCGTCGAAGGAGGAACGGTCACGGCGCATGGAGACCCCGGTCAGCCTGACCCATTGCCATAGCTGGTTGAGATAGCCTGCCATATGCACTTGGTTATCGAGAACGGATACCGTGTATTGGTGGCCGCCGACGTCGATGGCGTCGTAGATGCGTGAGTTCTCGGTCAGATCATCGTCCAATGTGGTCTTCAGCATGCCGGAATCGGTGTAGGTCGCGAGCCTGCGGGAGAGCGACGCCACGTCGATGCCGATGGAACGGAGCGCCTGCGCCACCTGGTTGCCCCAAGCTCCGTTGGTCTGTGTGCCGAGCATGAAACGGATCAGCATGCCCAAGGCACGTCCCGCGGCAAAGGAGACCAGCACGCCGGAAAGCGAATTCCATGACAGCACCACGAACAGCACGGCGACCGTGTAGAGGATGTTCCAGCCCCATTTGGTGCCGGAACGGGTGCGACGCGGTCCGGCGACGGTAAGGAATGAGGCCATCGCCGCATAAAAATCGGGAAGCAGTCCGGTTCCCACGGAAGTGCCGTTGGACATCATGGACATGATGAGGGTGTCATTGCCCGAGCCGCTGATAAGAGCGGATATGCCCCATATCGCAGCGAAACCGAGAATAAGGGCGATGGCGGAAACCACACTTTGCAGCCATTCCTTGGCGATGAGCAGCTGGATAAGCACGCTGACGGTAATGAAAACTATGGCGATCTGCTGCAACAGCGATGTCGGCACATCCATGAGCCAACTGACCACGTGGCCCGCGGAACGCACGTCGGACTCCACTCCGGAGGTGGTGCCATGCAAGTAGATGGAGAACAGGATGACGGCCGCGCCGACAAGCACGGCGAACAGCGCATGGAGCAGATCCGCGAAATCGCGGTTCCGTTTCGGCGGAACATCCTCAATGCGCGTTTCGTGTTTGCTGGTTGGGAAGTCGTGAGACACTATTGACCTGCTTTATAGGTACGTGGGTGAATACGTCCGGGTGACATGCACCTATTATCGTCTCCGATGATACGCCTTGGGGCGGCTGTGAATAAAACACAGCGCCCAAGCGTATCATCCGCAAGATGAGTGTGGCGATGCGTTGTCAGCGGTCGAAGTCAACCAGCTTGCTGGCAACTCCGGTGTATGTCGCCGGAGTCAACGCCTTGAGACGCGCCGCAGTGGCTTCGTCGAAGGCCTGCTGGTCGATGAACCGTTCGACGTCATCCTTGGAGATCTCGTGACCGCGCATGAGCTCCTTGACCTTCTCGTACGGCTTATCCATACCCGGCAGTCCTGCAAGCTCGCAGGCGCGCATGGCGGTCTGGATCGGCTCGCCGAGCACCTCCCAATTGGAATCGAGCTCGGCCTGGATGGCAACATCGTTCGGATGGATGGAGTTCAGACCACCCATCAGATTGTTCAACGCCAGCAGCGAATAACCCAGCGCGGAGCCGATGTTGCGCTGCGTGGTGGAGTCGGTCAGATCGCGCTGCCAACGCGATTCGACCAGCGTCGCCGACAAAGTGTCCAATAGTGAGCAGGAGATCTCCAGATTGGCTTCGGCGTTCTCGAAACGAATCGGATTGACCTTGTGCGGCATGGTGGAGGAACCGGTCGCGCCCTTGACCGGTACCTGCGCGAACACGCCACGGGAGATGTACATCCACACGTCCACACACAGGTTGTGCAGGATACGGTTGGTGTGGCTGATGGTACCGTACAGTTCAGCCTGCCAATCATGCGATTCGATCTGCGTGGTCAACGGATTCCACGTCAGACCCATACGGTTGGTGACGAACTCGCGGGAGACGGCCACCCAGTCAACATCAGGCAGGCGGCCAGATGCGCACCGAACGTGCCGGTCGCGCCATTGATCTTACCGAGATATTCCTGGGCCTTGACCTTGTTGAGCTGACGGTTCAGACGATACACATAAACAGCCAGTTCCTTGCCCAGCGTGGTCGGCGTGGCAGGCTGTCCATGGGTCAGCGACAGCATGGCCTTGTCGCGGTAGGCGTCGGCCTTCTGTGCCAGATGGTCGACAATGGCCTGGGCTGCGGGCAGCCACACCTGCTCCACACCGTTCTTCACGCAACGGGCGATGGACAGGTTGTTGATATCCTCGGACGTGCAGGCAAAATGCACGAGAGTCTTCAATCCGGTCAGCTGGGTGTCATGACCCAACACATCGGCGGCCTTCTCCAGCTGGTCGTCGATGTAATACTCCACGGCCTTCACATCATGGTGGGTCTTAGCCTCATAAGCGGCATGCTGGGCAATGCCTTCGGCTCCGAAATTCTCCGGAATGGAACGCAGATACGCCTGCTCATCATCGGTGAGCGGCTTGACACCCGGAACGATGGTCTGATTGCCGTTGCCCTCGAAACCGTTGGCAAGCAGAATCATCCACTCGACTTCGACGCGCATGCGCTCGCGGTTCAACGCCGGTTCGCTCATGTATTCGACAAGGGGAGCGGTCTGCTTGTGGTAGCGGCCGTCAAGAGGGGTCAGTGCGATTGCGGGGGAGATGTCAGTAAGCTTCATAGACAACAGCATACGTTCAGCCGTGAACCATTGGTCCCGTCATTTGCTGATGCGTCCCTCATAATACTGGACCTCCTCCAGCTCGCCTTCCACGACCTCTTGGAAATGACGGTCATGGTCCAGCACGGATTTGTTTCCGGTGTCGTAGGCGTACCGGTATCCCGCTTCATGGTATTTCGGGTAGTGCGTGGAGTTCTTCTCCCCGGACGAATCACTGACTTCGGCTCCTGGAAAAGCCCTCTTCGGCGCATCTTCCTCATGGACGGAGCATCGTATGGTGAGCCAGTTCTCCGTATGGGGGTTGGCCTCCCCGTCAAGTGCCGCGATGCCTTCATCATCATCTCGATGGCGGTGACCCGTGTTTTCTCGGGAATCTCGAAATTCGCTATCGGGGAGCCAAGCGTGGCGATATGTTGTATGTCGTATTTGTCTTGGAAATCCGTCGCCGCCGCTGCCGCGATGATGCCGCCCTGCGAATGGCCGACGATTTCCACGGGATCATCCGGCTGGATGCCGGCCTGTTTCATGGTCTCATCCAGGAAACGGAGGCTTTCCGCGGTTCCGCGCTGCCGCTCATCGGCACTCATCAGCTCGAAATTGGTGTACCAGTCCATAGGCGAATCGTGATTGCCGTCGGTCCCGGGAATGATGATCCTCCAAGCATATGTGCCATCGGCTTTGCGGTACTTGCAGCATGCGATGGTTCCGTATTCCAGACCGCTTTCACGTTCGCCGTTGAGAGGTCCTTCGGACAGCCGCCGTTGGTCGGCGATGGCGTCCTTCGTGCTTGTACCGCCTCTGACCACTTTGGTTTTCGGATACACACGGGTTACGGAGAGATTGTCTCCATGGTCTTTGTCGAAGTACGGTATGAGCAGTCTGTCGATTTTCTTAAGACCGCGATTGACCGAGCCTTTGCCGGAAAGCCCTTCTGCTATAACCGCTCCCGGTTTGGTGACCATGAATAAGGTTTTCGTGATGTATTCCAGGATGGACGTGTCTTTTGAAGGGCGTTCCTGTATGTTCAATCGGCTCGCATGCTCTCCGAGGACGCTCACGAAGCTTTCCTGCATCCATGCGGTGGATTCCACAAGATAGAATTTGTTGAATTTCCCCTCTTTGGCGTAACTGCGTCTTACCCCCATCAGTGCGCTGGCGGTCAAGGCGAGAATCGCGGATTCCCGTGATGACATGAAAAGCCCCCGCAACATGATATTCAGCCCTTTCCTGCTGGCTTCCTCAGCTTGGGCGTATAAGGATTGGGCTTGTGCGATCAATGAGGATAGCTCATTAAGCTGGGATGCCATGGATTGCAGGGCCTCGGCATGTGCTTCGCAACGTCCGAGCAGCTGCCGGTACGGCAATTCGATATGGTCCTGCGCCGTACACCGTGAACTTGCCCCGGTCAAAGCGGACAGGAGCGGTGTGGCGCGAGGGTGGATTTTGAGTTCATAGCCTGCGGCAATGAAGGATCTACGGGAAGTGCCAAGACGATTCGCTTGATCTCTGAGGATTCTTGAAGCATTGAAGTATTCCCGGTATTCGGCGGTGGTGAATCTCTTTCCGCCAACGATGCGGGCCGTCACTCGTTGGTTCATGCCGCACCTGCCGACCAGAGAAGACGTGACGTGGCGATCATATCGTCACGTAGCAGAGCGGATTGCCGTGCGATGCGATCGAGACGGGTGCGGTATTCCTCGGCCGTGGTGCCGGTCCAGTCGGCCAGTCTGTTGGAGGCTATTGCCGCATCAAGTCCATCGAGAAGCCGTGACGCGGCAACAAGTTTCGCATTGATCAATGTTTGGGTGGTCCGCACGCCAATTCGGCAACGACAGGACATTCCCGACAGGGATGCCAACGAATTGAAGGCTGCGACGCCTGGGGCGGCACCAAGAAAAGCATTTGAAACGTTCATGGCAGCCATTTGACCACATTCGGCGTTGACGCCAATCGGAAAACAGAGCTTGTGGTCAAAGAACGAGTCTATGAAAAACCGTCGGCGTGTCGTTATTGGAAAAACAACGAAAACCACGTCGACGGCATGTGGATAACTATATTCGAAAAAGCCCCCTACCAGGGTTTGGTCTGCGAGGATGACGTGCTTGGGTTCTTTTTCGCAGCCGAACCTGAATCGTCATTGGGATCCGATTGCGTGGATTGGGCGTTCTGAGCCAATAGCTCCTCTATTTTCCGACGTTGTTCGTCGGATAGGTTTTCGTCGTTCTTGTGACTTGATTTACCCGATTCCTGAGCGTCGGCGGTGTTTGAATCCGTGGAAGCGGACTGATCGCTCTGCTCGGCTTTGATCTTCTTGGACGCGTGATCCGTAAGCTGGCTGGAAACATGACTGTTATGCTCGATTGATTCGCGCACTTGGGGCAGCAGCAGCGGCTTCATGCTGATGCCTCGTTGAATTGGGCGTCCGTCTGCTGTTGCCTGGTGTGCAGCTTGTCCCAATCGGCATCGTCTTTTCTGCTGGTCGAGATGTTTTCCTGCAGGCTTTGCGTGGCCTGGTTGTAGCTATTGACGGCTGCGAGATTCACTATGGCCCATAGGGCGGCCATGACCAGCAACGCCGCCATGACGGCCAAAACGATGCGAACCGTCAGCGAGGCACGCGGTTTCATGGTTGTTCTGGTCATAGCAAACTCCTCGACTGAATTATCCAAGCCCCCAATTCGCATGCGAGCAGCAGCAGCGTGACGATGGCCAGTGGCCATACGACGGGCATCGTCCTGGTGCGCTTCTTGGTGGTTTGGGTGACTCGCCACTTATCGGACGCTTCCTTGGACACGCCGTCACGCATGGTGTTGGAGGCGTTCAACACCAGCGCGGTACCGCTCAACTCGTCGGCGATGGACGCCATCTCATCCTTGTTCATGCGTGACACTCCGGGTTTGCCGGTATCAGGGTCGGTGACCCACTGGTCCGCATTTCCATCGACGCCGTCGGCGATTACGGGAATGTTGCCTCCCTGCTCGCTGCCGATGGCTACGGTGAAGGCATCGGATAGGTATCGTCGCAATGATGAGAACGTGCGCCGTGCCTTTGATGAGGTCTGTTCTCCATCGGAAAACAGGTACAGCACGATCGCATCATCGGGATGCTGATCATGAATGGACTTGCAGGTCAGCAGCAGCTGGTCGATAGGGGCATCCAACGTCGAACCGGCCGAAACGGAAGTCGCCTCGGGCGCGAGTGTATCCGCCCAATTGTCGATCGCGTTCGAATCCGGGGTCAACGGCACGTCCAACGTGCCGGAAGCTCCGAATCGCAAAGCGGCGAAACTGGAATTGGGATATAGCGCGGTGACGTCCTTCACGGCTTGTTTTGCCACGTCGAGACGGCTTGACTGTTCGGCTGAACCATATTGCGCGTCTTTGACGGCCATGGAACCGGTCACGTCAACGGCCACCACCACGTCGGTGGCGTTCACCGCACGGCTATTGGTCGGCGCCACGATACTGGGCGTCAATGCCATGACCGACACCGTCAGACAAAGCAATACGCGCCGAACGCATGCCCAAACGGTTTCGTCGCTGTCAGCGCGGCGACGGACATGCAATACGATCTGCGCAATGGCGCAGGCCAGCAGAACCACGGCGACGGCTCCGCCGACAGGCCAACCCAAAGCAGGGGAAAGCGTCAGATGGTTCATCTCCTCAACCTCCAAGCCAATGCCAGCCAGACCATCAAAACGATGGTCAAGGCAGTGTCCACCATCCGGGAGCATCCACCATGGCGGCCTTGTTGCTCGACTCGTTTTCATGGTTCCGCCGAGATTCGATTTCCTTGACCAGCGAAGAGACGGATGCTCCATTCGATTGGGTGAGAAACACCCCATGATGAGCTTCGATGGCGGATTTGAATTTCTGGGTGGTCTCGTCGGCCTCGCTCTGCCTCGGTCCGGAAAACAATCCATCCACGGTGATTTGGGCCTGCTTGGTCAGGTTCAGCGCCTCGTCAAGCGTATAGGTTGGTTTTCCGGAAACGACGTTGTCCGTGGCAAGCACGATGGATGCGGCGCGTTGACGCTCGGCATTGTCGGCGCTTGCGTTCCCATAGGCGAATCCGGGAAGCATGGCCGCGCAGCTCACCACGCCATCGCCAATCAGCGAAGTGGACTCCTTACGGTTCTGCGTGCCTTCCAGCCAGTCGGAAATCGCCTGATAATCGCTGTCCTTCATCTTGTCGATATCGTCTTGGGACTCGACGCCTGCGAGGATGCTGCTGGCTTTGTCAAGCTGTTTGGACACCAGTTCGTAGTCGTCGGTCAACGGAAAAACGGTACGTGACGTCGAATTGAAGATGCTCAGGCCGATTCTCTCGCCCTTGAAGCTGTCGACGAGTTGACGGTAGGTGTCGATGACCTCGCGGTCGTAGGGGAGCGCCGAGCCGGAAACATCCAAGCACAGCACGATGTCTCGGCTGCTGGCCTTCTCCTCGCCTTCATCCACGGTGCTGGGACGTGCCACCAGAGCCGTGGCGAGTGCCAACGCGACCACTAGAAGAATCACCGCCAAACGTGAAAGAACCCTCCACTGGCGGAATAATCTCGATGCGGATTCCGTGTTGAGGTCATCATCCAGGCTGAAGGTGCGGGCACTCTCGATGTCATCGGTTTTGTGGCGCGCGGCCACCAGCAACGTGACGCCGGCAACGGCCAGCACCACGATGACGCCTGCCAGAAAGACCCAAGGCCAATGCCATGACAGTTGCATCTATCGCCACCTTTCCACAAGATTGGCCACCCATTCGCCAGCCTGCTCGACCGTGGCCTGCCTGGCGATGTGATTGCGCTCGGCGTCCGCGAATTCCGCGGATACAATGCTCGATGGTTTGCCTGAGCAAGGTGAGACCCTGCTGGTTCCCCGTGGTCCGAGGCGTCTCTTCGATGTCGGTGAGCGTCTGGTTGCGCACGTCCGTTCCGGTGGCAGTGGAAGCAAAATCCCTGGCGATTGCGGCCAGCTGTGCGAAAGCCTCCTCGCGCTCCAGCTCCCCCTGGGCATGGCGGGACACAACATCATCGATACGCTGATGCCAGACGTTTTGCCGGCAAGCGCGTCATGTCGGCCGCGATTGACTATTTTGCGGGCTTCCGGCTCGGCCGGGCAAGCCAGACCACAAGAGCCACCAAAACGACGGCAAGCAACAGACAGACCGCGATGACGACGGCCAAACCGTTCTCAAGATGAATCTGGTCCTTGATGACGAGGTCATCCTCGGCAAGGAAGAGCATCATGCCTTGTCTCCCAACGACAATACGGACGGGGCTCTCAATTGGTTACGTGTGGACTGGGCCAAAGCCGTGGAAACCATGCGCACGAACTCATGGAACATGCGTTCGCTGGAATCGGATCGAATTACCGTCGAGCCACAGCGATTCAGCTCATGGCGAATGGACGCAGCCAGGTATTCACGATGCGTTCGCACTTGCCCAGCTGTGTTTCCCCTACGCAGGAACGCAGGCACGCGTCGTTTTCCAGCCCCGTCAAGCACCACGCGCGCATGGCTGACATCAAACGGATTGATGGTGGCCACATCGATGAGCACCATCGGATGTGTCCTTGCAATCGTGCGGATGGCGCTCAAATGCCGTTCCTCCAACGCATGCTCCTCGGTGGCGATGACGACCAGCGCCTCTTTGTCCCGAATGCGGCGCGCGTATTCCAGCAACGCGTCGATATTGCGGGGCCTGGTCCACTCGCGCTGCAATGCCGTATCCAAGGTTCGTTCGAACTGCGCCAGGCCACCGTTGAACGGCACCCGGGTGATGGAAGCGCTGTCGCCGAACACCATGGACACTTCGTCGCCTCGGCGCAGGCTGAGCGCGGCGAACATGCATAAGGCATTTGCCGCCACCTGGTACGCCTGTTCCGAGGAAGGGCATGCGGCGGTCATTTCCTGTCCGACGTCAAGCAGCAACCATGCCTTCGAAGTGGAGGGACGCTCACGCTGCACCACCATTGGACGTCCCGCTCGGGCACTGGTCTTCCAATCGATGCGTTTCGCCTCGTCTCCCGGCTCATAGGCGTGGATATCCACGACATCGTCGGCGCCGAAGCGTTTGTTCGATGCGTGCGCGCCTTCGAGTATGCCGAGAGCCTTGCGTACCGTCGGCAGACTCAGCGTGGTTCCAAGCGTCTCGATTTTTCTGCGGATCGGATCGTCGGAACGGATCTGGTCGATCATGGAACGGGGACCGCCTGCACGATCGAATCCACCACCTGGTCGCTGGTGACGCCATCGGCAAGTGCTTCGAACGTCATCAGAATACGATGGCGCAACACTTCGTGGGCGAACGCCTTCACATCCTCAGGAATGACGTAATCTCGTCCCTGCAGGAGCGCGTTGGCCTGTCCTATGCGCACCAGCGCGATGGACGCGCGCGGCGAGGCGCCCAGCCTGACGAGCGAGGAAAGTCCTTGGACGGGCTTGGTTCCAGCGCCACGGGAGGTGGCCGCGATATCGACCGCATACTGCATGATCGCATCGGACACGTGCACACGACGTGCCGCGGAACGCAGGAATTCGACGTCGCTGATGGAAACGGTGTCACCGGTGAGCGCGTGCTGGTCTACGGTATCGGAGCCGCGGCGGGTCAGCATGGCGAGCATGCGTTGCTCTTCCTGCGCTGTCGGATAGGTCAGTACGGCCTTCATCATGAAACGGTCCATCTGCGCCTCGGGAAGATTGAAGGTGCCCTCTTCCTCGATTGGATTCTGCGTTGCGATGACCATGAATGGTTTCGGCAGCGCGATGCGTTGGCCTCCGATGGTGGTCGCGCCCTCCGCATGGCTTCAAGCATGGCGGACTGGGTCTTCGCGTTGGAACGATTGATTTCGTCGAGCAGCACGAAATTGGCGTGGATCGGGCCGATCTGCGTGGAGAATTTCTGCGTGGCGAAATCGAAGACCTGAGTGCCGACCAGGTCCGAAGGCATCAGATCGGGAGTGCATTGCACACGTTTGAACGAGCCGGACACCGAAGTGGCCAAGGTCTGCGCGGCAGTGGTTTTTGCCAGACCCGGGACGGATTCGATGAGGATATGACCGCCGGCCACCAAAGTGGTGATCAGCGATTCACGAAGATTGTCCTGTCCGACCAGGGTCTGCGCGAAACGTCCGCGAATCTGCGAACCGATGTTCTGGCGCGTGCGATGTCTTCGGCTGACAGCGTGGTTGGTCTTGCGGCTGCGGGCATGGGGATGGGTGCCGGTGCTGGCGCCGGATTCTTTGGAGGGAATAAAGCCATGGTTGCTACTCTAACGGGTCAAGCTGACGGGAGGGTCCAATCCACCGGCTGTTCTCCTGCTTCGATTAGCGCCTGATTGGCGCGGGAGAACGGTTTCGAGCCGAAAAATCCGTAGCGGGCGGACATCGGACTTGGATGGGGGGATTTGATGATGAAAGCGTTGGTGAGCAGGGGCTCCAACGTCTGCGCCTTTCGTCCCCACAGAATCGCGACCAGAGGCTTGACGCTGCCGTCAGGCCGGCGGCGATTGTTCAATGCGCTGATGGCCGCGTCGGTGACCACTTCCCAGCCTCGCCCCTGATGGCTTCCCGGCTTTCCCGGTTCGACGGTCAGACATCTGTTGAGCAGCATGACGCCCTGTTTGGTCCAGGGTGTCAGGTCGCCGTTGGCCGGCATGGGCACGCCCAGATCGTCGGTCAGCTCGGTGTAGATGTTCGCCAGACTGCGCGGAATGGGCTTGACGTCCGGTGCCACGCAGAAGCTCAGTCCCACCGGATGGCCCGGCGTGGGGTAGGGATCCTGGCCGACGATAAGCACTTTGATGTCGTCGAATGGAATGGTAAACGCGCGCAGAATGTTCCTGCTGGCCGGAAGTACTTACGTCCCGCCGCGATTTCCGACCTCAGAAAGTCTCCCATGAGATGTATCTGGGGTTCGATATCGGCGAGGGCCTGGGCCCATCCGGGCTCCACAAGATCCTTCAATGGTTTGATATGAGTCATACTTTCCCACTGTACGACGTGCCCTGTGGATGTCCATGCCGATTCCATGCGGAAACGTGTCGAATACGCGCAAAATCGACGATGCTGATTGTGGCTGACTGCACGGGCCGGTACACTGGGGCGGTAAGTGTGAGAAATGAGGTTGCAGAAAATGGCTAAGCAGGACAAGGAGACCTACGAATCCTACGCCAAGGATATGTTCGACAATCCTCCGGCGGGACCGATGGGCGTGCACCGTGGCGCACGTTCATGCGTCCAGGCTCTGCCGTATGTGATTGTCGTGATTGTGGCTCTGCTCGCCGGCTTGCTGTTCTGGGGAGTCTATTCTGGTGAGATCAGCAACCTGAGAATGCTTGGTCGGCCAAGGAGGACTCTTCATCGTCCGTCTCCACGGCGGATAAGGCGGATAAGAAGACGGACGACACGTCCAAAGACGCCAAGACGGAGAACAAGAAGTCCGAGGACGGCAAGAAGACCAGTACTTCGGATGGCCAGTCGAAGGACGCTTCGGACGCCAACCAGAACGCGGAACAGAATAACGATCAGAACAATGGCCAGGATGCGGCTTCTGAGCAGAGCGTGAATCTGGCCACCGAGATCCGCGTGGTGAACGCCACCAGCATCACCGGTTACGCCAAGAGCAAGGCCGATGCCCTGACCCAGGCCGGATACACCAGCGTGACGCCCAGCAATCCGACCGGCAACGTTCCCAGCCAGACGGTTGTCTGGTATCAGAATGAGGCCGACAAGGCGACGGCGGAGAATGTCGCGCAGACGCTGGGAATCTCCAATGTCCAGCAGAGCAGCGGATTGGTCACGCCGATCGTTGTGGTGCTGTTGAACTGAAAAAACGCCGTCCGAACCGGTTTGGAACCTCGCCCGAACATAGGCGAGGTTCTTTTTATTTTCTTGGAAATCCGGCGTTTTTTCAAGTTGATTCGATGCGACTGACATCTTGCTCACAGCGCAAAGAACGTCATCGGGTTTGGCACTCTCGACGTGAGAGTGCTAATCTGCGAATTAGCACTCGACGAGTGAGAGTGATAACTGGCAGCTGACGGCTGGTTCTGATTGTCGCTCCGAAGGTGGAAATAATACCGTGTAGCCATATGTGGAGGAACAATGGCAAAGATGATTGCATATGACGACGAAGCTCGTCAGGGAATGCTCGCGGGTCTCGACAAGCTCGCTGACACCGTCAAGGTAACCCTTGGTCCGAAGGGCCGCAATGTGGTGCTTGACAAGACCTACGGCGCTCCGACCATCACCAACGATGGCGTTTCCATCGCAAAGGAAATCGATCTGGACGATCCGTATGAGCGTATCGGCGCCGAACTGGTCAAGGAAGTCGCCAAGAAGACCGATGACGTCGCAGGCGACGGCACCACCACCGCAACCGTGCTGGCCCAGTCCCTGGTGCACGAGGGTCTGAAGAACGTCACCGCCGGCTCCAACCCGATCGCGCTGCGTCGTGGCATCGAGAAGGCTTCCGAAGCCATCGTCAAGGAACTCGTCGCAGCGGCCAAGGACGTTGAGACCAAGGACCAGATCGCTGCCACCGCAACGATCTCCGCCGCTGATCCGGAAGTCGGCGAGAAGATCGCCGAGGCTCTGGACAAGGTCGGCCAGGATGGCGTCGTGACCGTCGAGGACAACAACCGCTTCGGCCTGGACCTTGATTTCACTGAAGGCATGCGTTTCGATAAGGCTACATCGCTCCGTACTTCGTGACCAATGCCGATGACCAAACCGCCGTGCTCGAGGATCCGTACATCCTCCTGACCTCCGGCAAGCTCAGCTCCCAGCAGGATGTCGTCCATATCGCCGAGCTGGTTATGAAGACCGGCAAGCCGCTGCTGATCATCGCTGAGGACGTTGACGGCGAGGCTCTGCCGACCCTGATTCTGAACAATATCCGCGGCACCTTCAAGTCCTGCGCCGTCAAGGCTCCGGGCTTTGGCGACCGTCGCAAGGCCATGCTGCAGGATATGGCCATCCTGACCGGTGCCAGGTGGTGTCCGATGAGCTGGGCCTGAAGCTCGATTCCGTCGACATGTCCGTGCTTGGTACCGCCAAGAAGGTCATCGTCTCCAAGGACGAGACCACCATCGTGTCCGGTGGCGGCTCCAAGGAGGACGTGGCCGCTCGCGTCGCTCAGATTCGTGGCGAGATCGCCAATACCGATTCTGACTACGATCGTGAGAAGCTGCAGGAGCGTCTGGCCAAGCTGGCCGGCGGTGTCGCCGTCATCAAGGTCGGCGCTGCCACCGAGGTTGAGGCCAAGGAACGCAAGCACCGCATCGAGGATGCCGTGCGCAACGCCAAGGCCGCCATTGAGGAAGGTCTGCTGCCTGGTGGCGGTGTCGCTCTGGTTCAGGCTGCGGCCAAGGCTCAGAACGATGTCAAGCTTGAAGGCGACGAGGCTACCGGCGCGGCCATCGTGTTCCGCGCCATCGAAGCCCCGATCAAGCAGATCGCCGAAAACGCTGGCCTGTCCGGCGATGTGGTGATCGACAAGGTTCGCTCCCTGCCTGACGGCCAGGGCCTGAACGCAGCCACCAACGAGTACGAGGACCTGCTGGCCGCAGGCGTCACCGACCCGGTCAAGGTGACTCGTTCCGCTCTGCAGAACGCAGCTTCCATCGCTGGACTGTTCCTGACCACCGAAGCCGTGGTGGCCAACAAGCCGGAACCGCCGGCAGCCGCTCCGGCAGCTGGCGCCGACATGGGCTACTGATCGAAAGACCGGAAGCTTCCATAAGCTCAAATAGCTGATATGAGGCCCGCTTCCCGATGGGGAGCGGGCCTTTGCTTATCTGGAAGGCGCCTTACGCGCGCTTTCTACTGCGCGAACAAACGCGACGCCTGCATTTCGGTCTCCGAATACAACGTGGAGGCCTGCATCAATGCGCGCTGGATTGATTCAAGCGACTGCTCCATCTGCTGCTGCGCGGCACGCCACTGTTCGGCGACCGCTGTGAACTGCGTCGCAGCCCCGCCGCGCCAAACGCTCTGCAGATTGTTGAGATTGCCGTACATGCCCTGCACGGCCTGTCGGATGGATGGATGGAGGCGTTGACGGCGGCGCTCGAGGACTGAATCTGCTCGCTGTCGACTTGATACTGTGGCATGTGCCGGTCCTTTCAATGATGATTGGTGTGTTTCTCCATGCGATCGCGGTTGGCGCAACCGGACGGTACAGTGGATGCTATGTCATCAGTGAGCGTGTGCAACGAAAAAAACGGAGCTGTGGTCGGAGAACATATGCATTTGGGTTCCGTCGGCGTGTCGCGAAACGGCGGCAGAACGGCAAAAGGTTGGAATATCGCGATTTGCATGTTGCTGGCGAGCGTGCTGGGTTTGTGTTTGATGCTGTGGATAACTCCGCCGGTCCATGCGGATGACAGTGCCGGATTGGGCATTACAGCCACGGACGACATCACCGACACGCAGAATCTGCTCGGTTCGAATGTCTCGGAGATCACGGACGCCATCAACCAGACGAAAAAGGAGACCGGCGTCACCGTCCGTTTGGTGTATCTGGACAGTTTCAACGCCAAGGGCAAGCCGGATAAATGGGTGAGCGCGCTGCTGGAATCGTTGAACCCGAAACCGAATACCGTGATGTTGGCGGTTGCCTCGAATGACGGCAATCTGGTGGTGGCCGTGTCTTCGAACTCGGAGGAATGGCTGAAGAAGAAGTCGACCGTCGACGCGCTGTCCGATGCCGCGCAAAAACCGTTGATGGAAAGCGATCCGGACTGGGCGAAGTCCGCGACCGACATGATGAATCAGATTTCGGTGCAGAAAAAGACCTCGACTTCGTCGCGGACCATATGGATTGGCGTGGGAGGATTCGCCGGCGCGCTGCTGCTTCTGGTGGTGATTCTGGTGGTGTTCCATATCCTGCGCAAGAAGGGCGTGATCGGGCATCGGCGTAAGGGCCGCCATAGCGGCCGTCATGGTGCGGTCGCCGAACGTATTCAACCGGTCAAAGAGTGGGGCGCCGAATCGGAAAACGAGGATTATGTCAATCCGGATACCGCTTCAACGCAAGATTCAGAATCCGTTCAGGAAACATCCAGTGAAGGGAGCGATGCTTAAGCCATGAGCAAGCCTATTGAAGCATCCATTGTCGTTGTCGATGACGAGCCGTCCATCCGAGAGCTGCTGGTGGCATCCCTGCATTTCGCCGGTTTCGAAGTGAACACGGCCGCTTCGGGATCCGAAGCCATCGAGGTCATCGAAAGGCTGCAGCCGGATCTGATCGTGCTTGATGTGATGCTTCCGGACATCGATGGGTTCACGGTGACCCGACGCATCAGGCAGGAAGGCATCACCACGCCGGTGCTGTACCTGACCGCTCGCGATGACACCCAAGACAAGGTCATGGGGCTTACCGTGGGAGGCGACGACTATGTGACCAAGCCGTTCAGCCTCGAAGAGGTCGTGGCCCGAATCCGCGCCATCCTGCGTCGCACCCAGCAGCAGGTGGAGGACGATCCGATCATCCGTGTGGGCGATCTCGAAATCAACGAGGACTCGCACGACGTGTCCCGAGCCGGACGGCCAATCGACCTGAGCCCCACCGAATACAAGCTTCTTCGCTACCTCATGGACAATGAAGGCCGCGTGCTGTCCAAGGCGCAGATTCTCGATCACGTGTGGCAATACGATTGGGGCGGGGACGCGGCCATCGTCGAATCGTACATCTCCTATCTTCGCAAGAAGGTCGATGGCATCGTCATCGAGGATGAGAACGGCGACAAGCACAAGGTAACGCCGCTGATCGAAACCAAGCGCGGCATTGGCTATATGATTCGCGCTCCCAAGAACTAGATTCAGCCATGAGCAAGAATCCCAATTCGCCGTCCACGGGCCACGCCTCCAATCCTTCGGCCATTCCGGCCCCCATACAGCCTCCCCGGTCGCTGCCGAAGCAGAACAAGGTATGGAGCCGTTTCACCCGCAGGATTCAAGCGATTCCGCTGAGCACGAAACTGGTCACCTGCATCATCGTGCTGCTGACCATCGGCACCATCGGCATCTCCTTTTCCATACGTACGTTGGTGGGCAATTATCTGCTGCAGAAGACCGATACGCAGCTGATCAACCAAGCCCAGCTGATTTTCAACAGCATGGACTCGCTCAGCAGCGACACCGGCGATGACGGGCGCAGCCTCATGAACACGTATTACGTGGAGGTGCGCGACAGCGAATACAGAAGCACGGGTGCCGGATCGGTGCCCATGCTCCGTGACGGAGTGGTTTCGGAACCAAGCCTGCCGGCCGACGGCAGCATCGACGGCGTCACTCTTGGACAGCCATTCACGACACGTGCGGTGGTGCACATCACCACAAGCCGCACCCCGGATCATTCCATCATGCAGGCCGCGCAGTCGCCATGGCGTGTTGTCGCGTTGCTTGGAACGAGAAGACACGGACCGGGCAAGTCAAGGACAGTGGCGTCGTGTTCATCGGCCTGTCGCTGAGCGATCAGATCGACACGGCCAACACATTGACGCGATTCTGCGCGATGGTGGGCATCGCGGTGGTGCTGATCGGCGCGATACTCGGCACCATTCTGGTGCAAAGCACGCTCGCGCCCCTGAAGCGGATTGAAAAGACCGCCGCGAAAATCGCCGCGGGAGATCTCAGCCAACGTGTGCCAGACCTGCCGGAAAGCACAGAGGTCGGCTCTCTGTCCATGTCGCTGAACACCATGCTGACACGCATCGAGGAGAGCTTCCACGCGCAGGAAGAGACCACCGAAAAAATGAAGCGGTTCGTCTCGGACGCAGTCACGAATTGCGTACGCCGCTCGCCGCCATTCACGGGTACGCCGAGCTGTACAAAATGCAGCGCGACATGCCTGGGGCTTTGGAGAGGCTGACGAATCCATCGAACATATCGAGGCGTCCAGCGCGCGTATGACGGTTCTGGTGGAGGACCTGCTGTCTTTGGCTCGTTTGGACGAAGGACGTGG
>ENA-OQIM01000297-OQIM01000297.1-human-gut-metagenome-genome-assembly--contig:-NODE-297-length-18249-cov-2.638837_pt1 | contig 18249 bp, 20 predicted proteins | sample MGYA00242579_ERZ504744 | MGnify/ENA primary metagenome ERZ504744 (study PRJEB26092, sample SAMD00036441) | human gut metagenome | host: Homo sapiens | study: EMG produced TPA metagenomics assembly of...
AGAATATCCGGATCAGACAGCCGGATCTGTAGGATCAAAATTAGCAGCTCCTCTTAACGGAGTCAGTGCTTTCTTTCCAAGAGGTCCTTTCATTGCATCATCTGCTTTATATTTACCATCAATAATACTGATCGGTGCGCCATTACAGTTCTCATAAACCCACTTCGCATCTGCCACACAGGTTCTGATACATCCATGTGATGCGGGAGATCCAAGCTTATTGTACTCTACTGCCGGAAGATTATATGAGTTTGCCTGGCCGCAGGCTACAGAATGAACAAAGATTCCTCCTGTCCGGCACCGTCTACATGAGTTCCATACTGTCCCCAGGATGGTCCCATAAGAGGCTGCCACCTCAGGCTTCTGCTCAGTGTAAAGTTACCGGTCGGAGTTGGTGTTCCTGCTAAACCTACAGATACCCTGATCGTCTTAACAGGAATTGTTCTGGCTGAATCAGCATAAACAGTCATAACTCCGTTTACTCTGTCCACCTGAACAGAATACGGTCCTCTGTATCTGTTTGTCAGATCAGTGATACGGTATCCGTTACTGTCAAAGTAATACAGAATTCCATTAACTCTCATACTCTTATTTCTTGCAAATCCGTTTCCTGACGGATCAATATATCTCACCAGATTTTTAGCATTACTTACAATTACCCATCCTCTTGTATATTTACCGTTTGCATCCAGATAACCGTTTACTCCATTCTTTTTCATAAACTGATTTGTCTGAACCACACATTCTTTAAGATAATAGTAATTGCCGCTGTATTTTCTCCATCCGCTCTTATACAGGCTTCCCTTAGAGGATGCGATATACCATTTCTTTTTATAGCGCACCATTGTGCTCTTATATACTTTACCTTTGTGTTCTGCGGATGTAGATGATTCAAATATATATTTCTTTCCATCGATTTCTGTCAAACCGCTTGCAAGCTTTCCTGATGGTTTAAAATAATAACCTGCGGAAGTCCACTTATCCGTATAATGATTTCCCTTGGAATCAAAATACAGCCAGCCAAGGAATTTGCCACTGGTGCTGACAAGTTTCTGCCAGCCATGTTTCTCAACAACACGACCCGGAGTACTTCCAAAGTAATAGTAATGATCGCCTGCTTTTGCCCATCTCTTTGTCCAGGTTGCCCGCTTTCCGTTTGAGCCAAAATAATATCTGAAATTGCCGTATTTTACAAGTTTATTTCTATAAATCTGGCCGTTACTGTCGGTACAGTAATATGCACCATTCTGAGCCTTCTTCATCACTGATTTCAGAACATATCCATTGGCATCCAGCAAGTAATCTCCGGTTCCTTTCTCCGGGATAGCTGTGGCAACTACGCCACGCTTATAATATTTACCGATGTCTGCCGGAACATTTCCCTTTTTAAAATACAGCCAGCGCTCTCCCTTAGTGGTATCTGAACGAAGCCATCCATTGTGGAACATTTTTCCGGGAATGTCGCTGCTTGCAGGATCAAAATAATACAGGTTTGATTCGCCGTTAACTGTGAGGGTGATCTCTCCTGTCTGTGGCTTACCTTCAGAATCAAGGCAGTAATAATCCTCATTGATCTTGAAATATCCGGTATATGTACCTGCTGCTTTTGCTTTCGCTTCAAGCTGTGCAATTGTCTCCAGATTACCATTCTCATCGTAGTACTGGAAATATGTTCCTGTCCATTTCCATACACTCTTCTCCTGCTGGCCTACTGTAGATGTATATGGAGTTATCGCTTCTCCTTCACATCCGGTATAAACAACAGCCTCATCTGCAGTTGTAAAATAGGACTGATTTGCCTGGGCTTCTGTTTCTTCCCCTGCGGCATCTTCTCCTGCTGACTGAGCTGCATCTGATGTCGGTTCTTCATCAGCTGAAGATTTTTCTTTTACCTCAGCCTGTCCGGTTACAAGGATTCCCTCTTCATCAAACAGATAATATCCTGTATGGGTTTCCCCTTTATACTCTGTGCTGATTTTACAATTCCGTCTGCCGCTGTATAAAATTCTTCATTTGTTACAGACACTGTATCCGTTGCTGCTGGTGTTTCCATTGCTGTAACCTCTGCTGTCACAGCTGTTGTATCTGTTTCAGCCACTGCTGTTTCAGATGATTCTGTCTGATCTCCTGAGAATCCGTCAGTCTCAGACAGCATCTCCTCATCGGGTAGTGCTGCTGTTGCTGCTTTCTGATCATCTGTATTTGCTGTATCCTGATTTTTTGCAGGTTTGCGCAGTTTAAAGCCATTCTCTGTGCTTACCCAGTCCTCAGCTTTCACTACAGCGGCTCCAACGGCATCCGTAGCATCTGCTGTTGACGGCGTCTCGTCCGGCAATGCAGCAGCCGTATCCGTTCCCGCTGTAAATGCGTCGTCTGTCTGTTCCTGTGATGGTACTGCTGTCCCATCATCTCCATCTGAAAAAGCGTCTGCTTCTGTTTCAGAAGTTTCTTCTGTAACATTTACTTCTTCTGCATCTGTCTGTGTGGCAACAGCCGGAGCTGTATCAGGTGAAGTAAATGCAGCAGCACCTGCTTCACTGACAGTTGCCATTGTCATAATAAGACTCAATGTAACCGCAACTAATCTTCTTTTCACAATAAGTTCCTCCTCTTTTATTCATGTTACTTTATGGTTACTGTTCACTCTGTTTGTGCACAGCAGCTTTCTACTCGCCAAGGCCGCTATCAATAGCAGCAACAAGATGATCCAGGGCTTCCTGTTCATCAACACCTTCACAGGTAAGTTCTATCTCATTTCCGCATTTTACGCATGCACCAAGTACACTCAGTACACTCTTTGCATTTGCCATGCCCCCATCGTAGACAAATGTTATCTGTGACTGGTATTTCATTGCCTCATTGCACAAAATCCCCGCAGGTCTCAGATGAAGACCTGTGGGATTTTTAACTGTCACTTTTTTACTGACCATTTCACTGTTCCTCTTATATTGTTACTACCCCTTCTGTAAGTGGAGAATTCTTTTATTCCTTGTTTTCCTTACTGTCATCAACAGCAGTCCCTGATGAAATCACTACTTCCGTAGTCACATCTTCCACTGTCTCATAACCATCCGGCAAGACTATCTCAACCGGGACTTCATAACTTCCTTCTTTTTTGCCATCCAGATCTATAGATGCCTTAATGTCTTTGTCATTATTCAGATCATCCAGATCTTTGTTATCTGATTTGATTCTCACTTCTATCTGCGCAGTCTCAAATGTTACCTGCAGATCTTTCGGTTTATTCTTAACCTCTATATTCTTAGTCGGAAATTCAAACTCTCTGCTTCCGGCCGAAGAATACTTACAGTCACCCATACATCTTCACTGGAGTCACTGGTAAGTTTCACATTGTCCGGCAGAAGATTCGTAAGACTGATTTTTTTCTCCACATCTTCGGATTCACCGGAAATATCAATACTGTCTTCCGGTATAGTGATCACATTATTATTATCCGCAAGACTTTCAAGACCTTCTGCACTGCCTGCTACACTGATCGTATCCGGCACTGTTCTCACAGCCCCAACCTGATATCCTTCAGCCGGTGTCCCTACATAATCTGCAGATATCTGCACTCCCTGACGGATTTTCCATAATTTTGCAGTCACTGTTACTTTTGCATTATTCTCAATCCGCAATGAATTCATTTCAGAATCGGTAAGTACCTCCTGATTCTTATCAATGATCGTAAGGTTTACATCCTGTGTAAAATCCTCTGTATTCCCATCCAGTTCAATGGAAGCATTTACCTTATCTATTTTATTGATCAGCGTCTTCGGGCCTGTAATCCTTACTTTCTCCGGACTGGCAGTCAGACTTCCTACTTCATAATCTTTGCCCGGTTTCGTATCACCTCTGCTGACATTTACCACAAACTCCTGTGTCTCTTTTTCATCAAGATTTACACTGAGATTCTGAGGAGTAACTTTGATATCACTGGGAGATACCCCCGGTACAGAACAGGTAACGGTAATAGGAACCATAACCGGATTTGTATCCAGGCTTACCGCCTGCTGAAGATCAGCTACCGCAGAGATGTCTGTGACTTTGATCTTGTCTCTGATCTTCTTGGTTGCAGTGATCGCAACTTTTATGGAATCCTGGTTCTGTTCCGGCATACACATCTTACCGATGGTATCTGAAGATTCCACATATTCCTTGTTGATCAGTTCCACATCATTGAGCGTATAGTAATTGGTTCCTGTCGGATTATCTATGTTTACAACGATCAGCCATAGCACAACAGCTATTGCGACAGACATGATTTTCAGAGGTATATTATCTGTTATTTTTCGCTTCTTCATGCTTCACTCTTCCTTTCAGTAAATGGCGAAGTTTGCTGTTGTCTACAACCTGCTTATTCTGCGCTCTGACCAGGATTTCTCTGAGTTTTGCACTGTTTACACTTCTGGTCAGCTTTCCTCCCTGCGCTACAGATACCTGACCGGTTTCCTCTGATACAATGATCGTAACAGAATCTGTCTGCTCACTGATCCCCACACCTGCCCTGTGCCGCGTTCCAAGCTGTTTGCTCAGTTCCATATTATCAGACAGTGGAAGATAGCATGTTGCAGCCACAATCCTGTTCTCTCTTACAATAACAGCTCCGTCATGAAGTGGTGTGTTATGTTCAAATATATTGATCAGAAGCTGACTGGTAAGGATTGCATCCAGATTAATACCTGTTCTTATATAATCGGTCAGCAGCTCATTCTGCTCAATTACGATCAGTGCTCCGGTCTTAACTTCTCCCATATCAAAACATGCTTTGACCAGCTCACTGATGGTTTTATCCGTAAATCTTTCCTTCACCTCTTTACCTGCATCAAAAGGTATCAGTGAAGCCATGATCCGCTTTTGTCCAAGCTGTTCCAGAACTTTCTGAGCTCCGGCTGAAAAATAACGATCACACCTACAATCAGTGTACTTGCCAGATTTGAAAAAATCCACAGAATCGTATTCATCCTGAAAATATACGCGATCAGAATGAAGAGGAGAACGACCAGTATTCCTTTCAGAAGTGTATATGCATGAGTATATTTGATCCATACCATGAACTGATATACAAAAAAAGCGATCAGTGCAATCTGTATGATATCTATAATCCCAATCTTAGGAAATGCCAGTCTTGATAATGTTTCTATCAAATTTCCTGAAAAATCCTGCATATGGCTCTCCTTTCCTTATCATTTTTATATATCTTATCGTTGAAAATGTTTTCAGTGGATTTTGTGTTACTGTTCACTCCGTTCACAGTAACGTAGCCAAAATTCATTCCAGATTGCCTGCGGCAATGGAATTTTGGCTCGTATGTCTCATCGTTACCGGAAACTGCTTTTTACAGATTTTTTAATGATTCTTCCAGTTTCTTCTCAAAATCCACGCTGTCAATATCTTTCTTTCTCTCTACAGGTGCTGCAGCTCATCTGTCGTCACTGCTTTCTCATCACCATGAAAAATAGGATTCGCATAAGAAACAACGTTATCCTGTGCCGGTCTTTCATCCTTGCGGAACTTCCGTTAATCTTCTTTATACTTCTTTCAGATGTTGTGACACAGGCTTTCGGCACTGCTTTTACATAATAATAATATTCATCATCCTCATATTCCAGTCTCTCGGTACGGGTATAGTCACCACCAAATACAAAGAATTCAAGAAGTAATCCTATCACCACAGAGATCACTGTATAAATGATCAGCGTAACAACATCAATATCCAGTCTAAAATAAAATCCACCTGCAATAATCATCAGAACATACACAACTCCACCTGCAATAATGGCAATTCTCCATGCATAGTCAAAAGAGCGGGTACGTATCAGATTCACCAGCAGAATCACTGCGATAAAGGCAATCACTGTGATCCACATTCCCCAGTTCTGCACGATTCCATCTGTCAGAAGTTTTAATTTGTCAGCTATGGCAACATCCGGGTTTTCCAGAAGTTTATGCTGTACACGTATAAAACGGATAAAATAGTAAATAATCACTCCGCAGCCTGCAGGAAGTGCAGAAAACGCATTGCACAAAAGTCCGCTTCCGATAGGAAGAAGCGTCGGAACACTGAACCCAAAGGAAAGCGGTGTAAATACAAGTACTAAATTATTGTCTGAACTGAATCTCAGGAAGAGAATTGCCATAAACAGGATCAGCACAAGCATAAAACCTGCAACTTCTATCCCCAGTGCATAACCATGTGCGACCATCAGGGCAAATCCTACAAAAATCATTACACCTGAAGGAAGAATGGAACAGATCAGTGCAAGGATCAGAACAATAAATATATTATCGATCTGCTTCATATATCCCATATTGGTATTGATCCATATGAAATAAACCATTGCCAGAACGAAACGTAAGACAGGCAGGATATAAATCTCATACTGGCTGTATAAATTCTTTATTCGCTGTTTTAATTCGAGTAATGCTGTCATTTTTTATATCCTCCTGTAACTCCTCTGGCTGAAGATTTTTTATCTTCGCGACCGTAGATTTTACTTAATTGTGTAAGTTCTTCATAATAATTTTTCACACTTTTCTTTGCTTTATGGTATTTCACCGTATATTGATATATGTCAGGACAGAAAACAGTACCAGCACTGCCACATACCCCAGAATAACTTCCACGCCCAGTGAAACAAGGTTCATCTTATGAACATTATCTATCAGATATTCAGCAAAATATGCTGCGATACCGGCCAGAATCAGGCAATACCCAATCGTAACAAGGAAAAAATTCTTAATCATGGCAAGTCCGATATAATCACTACGGTAGTACCTGCTGACCGGAAGATATTTCTTTCCTTCACCCTGTTCATACATGGCAAGTTTATTCATGATTTTTATCTTCTCTTCATTTAACATAAATTACTCCTTACTGTATGCTTTTCCTTTTGCTATAATCCGCTATTACTGTTCACTCTGTTCTCAGCAACAACCTGATATCATTCATATAATCATACAGATTAATTGTAACATATATCATTATGTATGAAAAGTGTTTTTTCTTATCTCCTGCCTATGCAAACCGTAAGAAAATAAACATTTCCGGCACCTTTTCTCTTCAGGCATCCGGCCATTGCATCGATCGTACTTCCTGTTGTATACACATCATCTATCACCAAGATATTCTTTCCCCTGACATCTCCGGTCACGCAGAACGCTTTTTCCAGGTTTTTTCTTCTCTGCAAAGCATTCAGTTTTTTCTGCGACTTTGTCTTTAAAACTTTCTGCACAATATTGACATCTGTGGAAATCCCGGTATAATGACCGAGTTTCTCCGCCAGATATGCAGCCTGATTAAAACCTCTCTGCCGCTCCTTCGACCTGTGTACCGGAACCGGCACGATCAGATCCGGCTTCCATTCCCGCAATTCTTTCTGTGCATATCGATACATTGCTCTGGCATAAAAATCACCGTATTCTCTGCATCCATAGTACTTATATCTGGTAACAGATCTTCTCATTATGCCATCATAGACAAAAATACCTCTTCCCTGTTCATACACATGCCTGTGTTTCTGACAGTCCCTGCAGTATTCCCCTGTTTCTATGGGTTTTCCACATTTATAACATCTGGGATGACCAATCGGACGAAGTTCTTTCTCGCATTCCGGACAGATCATCCTTCGCTGATCTGCCAGTATTTTCTGACAGACCGGACAGCATCTCGGGTAAAAAATATCAGCAACCATGTTCAGAAACCGTTTCATTTCCATTTCCTTCCACTATTTTACTCTTTGTTTTGCTATCCTCTGTATTTCTGTTTTTTTCATATTATCGGAATAAATTTTTTCTCTGTTATTATTCAGTCATCAGATCACAGTCTGCAATATCATTCTTCACCATCTGTATTATTATCCCCTGTAGTCTCACTCAGTTCTCTGATCCGTTCATCCAGTGCACTGTATCTCTTCTGCTGTTTTTCATTGCGTATCATCTCTGCAAAGGTCTCCTCGTTTCCCACAACCGTCACACATTTTCTTGCTCTGGTAACTGCGGTATAAAGAAGGTTCCTGTTTAAAAGCATCTGTGGTCCGGAAAGCAATGGAAGTATGACTGCCGGATACTCAGATCCCTGAGACTTGTGGATTGTAATAGCATATGCAAGTTCCAGTTCCTCCAGCTGTTTGAACGAGTACATTGCAAAACGTCCATCCTCAAATTCCACTTCTGCTGTCTCAGCAAATTCATTGATTTCCCTGAGGATTCCGGTGTCTCCGTTAAATACTCCCACGCCTTTCTCAATGACAACCCCATATCGTCCCCGGATTTCCCATTCCATCTGATAATTATTTCTGATCTGCATGACCTTGTCCCCTGTGCGGAACAGCCGGTCTCCAACCGCCCTCTCGGATTTCCCGTCTTCCGGCGGATTCAGGTATCTCTGCAGGATCTGGTTCAGCCGCTCTACTCCCAGAAGTCCCTTTCTCATAGGTGTCAGTACCTGTATCTCAAAGGGTTTGGCATCTACATAGCGCGGCAGTTTCTCCTGGATCAGCGCGATCACTACTCTTATAATGATATCTGCATCATATCTCTTCAGAAAAAAGAAATCTCTGCTCTTATTATTGATCTGAACCTGTTCTCCCTTATTTATCTTATGAGCATTTACAACAATATCACTCTCTGATGCCTGTCTGAATATCTTAGTCAGTTCCACTACATGGAAACATCTGCTTCGGATAATATCTCTCAGCACATTGCCCGGGCCTACACTCGGAAGCTGATTCTCATCCCCCACAAGGATCAGTCTGGTTCCTGCTACCACTGCAAGAAGAAGAGAATGCATCAGATGAATATCCACCATAGACATTTCATCAATAATGATCACATCTGCCTCCAGCGGATTCTGTGCATTCCTCTCGAATTTAGCTGAATGCCCGTCCCTCTCTTCTTCCGGCATTCCATTCAGTTCCAGCAGACGGTGAATTGTCTGCGCCTCATATCCGGTAGTCTCTGTCATTCTCTTTGCAGCACGTCCGGTAGGTGCAGCCAGCCGAATCTCTGCACCTTCTCCCTCAAAAAAGCGGATGATCGCATTGATCGTTGTCGTTTTACCTGTACCGGGGCCTCCTGTAAGAATAAAGAGTCCATGATCCGCTGCTTCAGTGATTGCTTTCTTCTGCATTTCATCCAGAACAGTTCCTGTCTCTTTCTCGATCAGCTCAATTCTGTGCCTGACAAGCTCTTTATCCTCAGGACACACAATATTCAGTTCATTAAGCATCCTGGCAGTGTTCAGTTCCAGATAATAATACTGTGCCGGATAAACGATAGTTTCTCCGCTTTTTTCTTTCAGCACCAGCTTCCTGTCAATAACCATATCCATAAGATGTTTCTCCATATAGGATTCATCTACTCCCAGAAGTCTGGCACATCTTGTAAATAACTGTTCCCTCGGAAGATAAGTATGTCCTTCTCCCGAAGCCTGCAGAAGAGTATACAGCATTCCGCTGCGGATTCTGTAATCTGAGTCTGCGTGAATACCGACTCTGGCAGCAATCTCATCAGCAATCTTAAATCCCACACCGGAAATATCTTCCGCAAGTCTATAAGGATTCTCCTGAAGGATCGTATAGACAGATTCCTTATATTTCTGATAAATCTTTGCGCCAGGTTCAGGGAAATCCCATATTTCTGCAGAAAGATCATTACTTTTCGCATCTCTGCCTTCTCACTTACCTGCGCAGCGATCTCCCGGGCTTTTTTCTCACTGATCCCCTTTACCTCTGCAAGCCGCTCCGGCTCTTCTTCTACGATACGGAGTGTGTCATCTCCAAACTTCCGCACGATCCTGGCAGCCAGTGCAGCACCGATTCCCCTGATGCGCCCGAACCCAGATAACGTTCTATTCCATATGTATCCTCCGGCATCTTCTCTGTAAAAGAACTGATCTGAAACTGTTTGCCATATACCGGATGATGGATATATACTCCGGTTGCTTCAATAGATGCCCCCTGTGTGATCGCAGGGAAACTTCCCACGCAGGTCAGCTCTTCCTCTTTTTTTGTACCTTTCAGTACCATAACTGTATATCCGTTATCTTCATTTCTGAAAATAACATGATCTATGTATCCTGTGACAGTTTCACTCATGTGCTTTTCTCCACACCTCCTGCTTCTTTGAGCCTCTGACAACGCAAAAAGGCACTGCACTGTGCAGTACCTCCTGCTTTATCCGTCAAAACGTGCCATTACCTCTGCATACTTACCGGTTCCCACTGCGACCACGCTCATTGCATCCTGCACAGTCAGTGTACTTACTCCGGTTCTCTGCTCGATCAGTGTATCCATCCCATGAAGAAGAGCACCGCCGCCTGTAAGTACGATTCCTCTGTCTACAATATCCGCAGCCAGTTCCGGCGGTGTCTTTTCCAGAATTCCATGAACAGTCTCCACAATCTGGCTTGTAGCATCCTTTAACGCCACACGTATTTCTTCTGAGGTAAGTGTCACTGTCTTCGGCAGACCGGTAATCACATTTCTCCCCTTTACTTCCATTGTTCTCGGATTTGATTCCTCTATAGCCGTACCAATCTGAATTTTGATCTTCTCTGCCATATCTTCTCCGATAAAAAAGTCCATGATTCTTTCTCACATAGTTCAGTATAGCCTGATTAAAAGTGTCCCCTGCAACTTTCACAGAAGCGGAAACCACAACCCCCGCAAGAGAGATAACCGCAACATCCGAAGTTCCGGCTCCAATGTCTACGACCAGATTTCCAAAGGGCTTGGTCACATCCACCCCGGCTCCGATTGCCGCAGCTATAGGTTCCTCCACCATATAGACATCTCTGGCACCAGCCTGATAGGTTGCTTCCTCCACTGCCTTTTTCTCAATCTCTGTAATTCCACTGGGAACACAGATACTGATCCTGGGCTTGCGGAAAGCTCTTCTTCCTATTGCTCTGGATATAAAGTATTTCAACATCTTCTCTGTAACTGTATAATCAACGATCACGCCCTGTCTGATGGGACGGATGATCTCCATATCTGAAGTAATGCGCCCTTCCATCAGACGGGCTTCTTCACCGATCGCACGTATCTTCTCTGTATTTTTATCATAAACTACGATCGAAGGCTCATTTAGCACAAGCCCTTTTCCTGTAGAATAAGCCAGACTGTTCCTGGTTCCCAGGTCAATTCCAATATCACTTGTCGGCATGGAAATCCCCTTTCTGTTCTTACGTTCTCCTCATCCCCTTCAACTGATCATTACTTTTTACAGTCTCTACCGGGGACTTATCCGGTTTAGTTATAACAACTCCATAAAATAATGCGATCAAAACAGTCCAACAGGGCTTCACATCCTGATAAGCCGGATCAAAATATATTATTTACGAGAATTGCTATAAATAATCTCTTCTATTATATACAACTTCCATTTAAAAAGAAAGTCCTGCAATATGATTTCAAGATTATTTCAGATATTTCTTTACATATTTTCCGGTATAGGAAACCGGTGACTGTGCCACCTCCTCAGGAGTTCCCTGAGCAACTACGGTACCTCCTTTGTCTCCACCCTCCGGTCCGATATCAATGATATAATCTGCGGTCTTAATCACATCCAGATTATGCTCGATCACAACTACTGTATTACCGCCCTCCGATAATCGTTTCAGAATCTCCACCAGCTTATGCACATCCGCAAAATGCAGACCTGTGGTAGGCTCATCCAGAATGTAGATAGTCTTACCTGTGCTGCGCTTGCTCAGCTCTGTGGCAAGCTTGATCCTCTGTGCCTCTCCTCCGGAAAGCTCTGTGGACGCTGTCCCAGCCGGATATAGGAAAGTCCTACATCATAAAGAGTCTGTATCTTTCTTTTAATAGAAGGAACATTCTCAAAAAAGTCAGTGCTTCCTCCACCGTCATATTCAGCACATCGTAAATATTCTTATCCTTATACTTTACTTCCAGGGTTTCTCTGTTATATCTCTTACCTTTGCAGACCTCGCATGGTACATATACGTCCGGAAGGAAATGCATCTCAATTTTGATAATACCGTCACCGCTGCATGCCTCACATCTTCCGCCCTTTACATTAAAACTGAATCGTCCTTTCTTATATCCTTTTGCCTTGGCATCTGCTGTTGCTGCAAAAAGATCTCTGATCTGGTCAAATACCCCGGTATAAGTCGCAGGATTGGAACGTGGAGTACGGCCAATAGGTGACTGGTCAATATTGATAACCTTATCCAGTTGGTCTGTTCCCAGAATATCCTTATGTTTTCCCGGAATCACTCTTGCCCGGTTCAGATCTCTTGCCAGGCGTTTATAAAGAATCTCATTGATCAGAGAGCTCTTACCTGAGCCCGAAACTCCTGTGATACAGGTCATGATCCCAAGAGGTATCTTCACATCGATATTCTTGAGATTATTCTCTGCCGCCCCCTTGACAGTAAGAAAACCGGTTGGCTTCCGTCTCTCCAAAGGTACCGGGATTTTTAATTTTCCGCTCAGATAAGCTCCTGTGATGGAATCCTCGTTCTTCATCAAATCCTCTGCAGTTCCCATGGCAACCAGTTGTCCGCCATGCTCCCCTGCACCGGGACCTATATCTACAATACAGTCTGCGGCACGCATGGTATCTTCATCATGCTCCACAACGATCAGGCTGTTTCCAAGATCACGCAGTTTCATCAGAGAACCAAGAAGTCTGTCATTATCCCTCTGGTGAAGTCCGATACTCGGTTCATCCAGAATATAGGCAACTCCTACCAGCCGGAACCAATCTGGGTAGCCAGACGGATTCTCTGCGCCTCGCCGCCGGAAAGAGTTCCTGTCGCACGTCCCAATGAAAGATAATCCAGTCCTACATCTGACAGGAAACTTACCCTTGCCCTGATTTCCTTCAGAATCTGTCTGCCGATAAGCTGCTGCTGCTCGGAGAGCTGCATATCCGCCAGAAAGGCTTTCAGCTTCTCTATGGAAAGATTGGTGACCTCATAAATATTCTTATCCGCCACAGTCACAGCCAGTGATTCCTTCTTCAGTCTCTGACCTTTACAGGTTTACATGGAGTAATGCGCATGAAAGATTCATACTCCTGCTTCATGGCATCAGAGCCTGTCTCTCTGTAACGCTGCTCCACATTTCGGATCAGCCCCGGAAACGCCACATCGTAAACGCCCTCTCCGCGCTGCCTTTATAGTAAACCTTTACAGAATGTCCATTAGTTCCGTTGATCAGAATGTCCTGTATCTTCTCCGGATACTCCTCAAAAGGTGTTGCCAGGCTGAAATCATATTCTCTGGCAAGAGCATCCAGGATTGCCCTGGAAAAGCTTCCCTCATTTGTGCAGGACTGCCATCCTGTGACCACAATGGCACCATCCAGGATACTCAGAGATCTATCCGGGATCATCAGATCAATATCAAATTCCATTTTATACCCAAGTCCCAGACAGTCCGGACAGGCGCCAAAAGGATTATTGAAAGAAAAGCTTCTCGGTTCGATCTCATCTACACTGATACCACAGTCAGGACAGGAGAAACTCTGGCTGAAATTGTGAATATTTCCATCCATAGTATCTACCATCAGAAGGCCCTCTGCCAGATCCAGCACTGTCTCAATGGAATCTGAGAGTCTTTTCTCAATCCCGGGCTTCACGATCAGACGGTCTACCACAATCTCTATATTATGCTTGATATTCTTGTCCAGACTGATCTCCTCGGAAAGCTCATACAGGTTTCCGTCAATCTGCACACGTACATATCCGCTTCTCTTTGCCTGCTCCAGAAGCTTTGCATGAGTTCCCTTGCGCCCCCCGCACAACAGGCGCCAGAAGCTGGATCTTCGTTCTCTCCGGAAAAGACATGATACTGTCTACCATCTGGTCAACTGTCTGCTTCTTAATCTCTCTTCCGCACTTCGGACAATGAGGGATTCCCACTCTGGCATACAGAAGTCGGAAATAATCATAGATTTCTGTCACTGTTCCTACTGTGGAACGGGGATTGCGGTTGGTAGATTTCTGATCAATGGAAATGGCCGGCGGCAGACCTTCGATGCTCTCCACATCCGGCTTCTCCATCTGACCCAGAAACTGTCTTGCATAGGAAGAGAGAGATTCCATATAACGACGCTGACCCTCTGCATAGATGGTATCAAAAGCCAGTGAAGATTTACCGGAGCCACTCAGTCCTGTAAATACCACAAACTTGTCTCTGGGAATATCCACACTTAAATTCTTAAGGTTATTAACATTGGCACCTCTGATCCTGATAAAGTGCTTCTTCGTTGTATCTGCTGCCATTGTGGGCCTCCTGTTTCTCATTTATAAATAATAACTGTTTCTTACCTTGACAGTTACACCTTTTTCGTATGTTATGATATTCATGGATTGTGCGCAGTTTCGCTGCCCCGCAATCCTCATGGCATCAGTATAATACAGGAACATTTGTTCGTCAAGGCGTTTACGGCAAAAAATCCGCCATAACGGAATTGCTTACATGAATTCCCTCTCTGCTCAGAAAAATCCTTCCGTTTTCTTCCAAAAGCAGTCCCATTGACTTATATTTTCTCAGAACATCCCCGTATATTGCATCTATTTCACTTCCAAACTGCCGCTCAAACTCAGCTTTTGAGATTCCTCTGGTCATACGAAGTCCCAGAAACATGAACTCCGCCATCTCATCCTCTCTGGTGAGGGGCGGCTCTTTTTCTCTTATTTTTTTCGGAGTTCTACTGTTTTCCAGATATTTTTTCATATCCTGCGTATTGACAAAACGTTCCTTTCCATAAAGAGAGGAAGCTCCCAGGCCAAACCCCAGATAATCCTGTCGGATCCAATAGCCACGTTATGCCTGCATTCTCTGCCTTTCTTTGCGTAATTGGAAATCTCATACTGCTCAAAGCCATATTCTCTCAGAATCTGTGCTGTTGCCTCATACATATTGTACTCCGCATCTTCATCCGGCAAATTCAGCGTCCGCGATGCAAAAGGTGTGCCCTCCTCAATGATCAGGCTGTATGCGGAAATATGTTCCGGATCCAGTCCTGCAACAGTGCGAAGATTGTGGATCCATCCTTCATAAGTCTGATCCGGGATCGCACTCATCAGATCAATATTGATATTGTCGAACCCTGCCTCTCTTGCACTTCTGTAAGTCTCCAGAAACTGCTCATAATTGTGGATTCTTCCAAGGATCTTCAGTTCTCTGTCATCCGGCGACTGTAAACCTATGCTCAGGCGGTTGATTCCATATGTTCTGTATGCCTGCAGTTTGTTTCTGTCTGCAGTCCCCGGGTTTACTTCTATGGTGATCTCAGCATGATCCGCAATCTGAAATTTTCGTCTTATATGATTTAAAATTTCTCCTATGAATCTCTCATCCAAAACAGAAGGAGTGCCCCCTCCAATAAATACAGAGGATACACTCCTTCCTTTTCCTTCTTCTGCTGCATTGATTTCTTCAAGCAGAGCATCTACATAATCAGCCTGCTCCTTTGGACCTGACGGACCGGAAAGGAAATCACAGTAATCACATTTTTTTATGCAAAATGGAATGTGGACATAGATTTCCATGGGAGAATCTGTGATATTCCTTCTCTCCATTGTAATCTGCTCCTGTTATGACCTGTTTTCTATTCCTCAGTATCTGATGTACTGCTGTCTTGCTCATTGTTATCTGCTGAGTCGACACTGTTATCTGTACTGTCGGCATCACTTTGGCTGTCTGAACTTTCCGCAGATGAGATACCTGCTGCATCCTGCTCTGCCAGATACGTATTTACCATTGTCAGATTACCATTGGTGGTAACTGCTGCGGAAGCTACCTGATCCGGTGCCGGAGTGGGACTTGTCTCTTCCGGCGCAACACTGATCTGGATCACTTTGGAGGACGCTTCATCTACCTTCCTGGTTTTCCCACATCCGGAGACAGAAATTCCAAGACAATAACATACATAGTATAACTGTTTTTCGCTTAATCATTTTCTTCAATATTTTAACCTTCTGTGAGATGAGCACTATTCACAGATAACTGTTCAGTACCTTCACAGTTATGTGGACAGCAGGCTGCCGAATAGTTACCATTCATACTTTATTTATCATCCAGTTTCAATACACTCATAAATGCTTTCTGCGGAATCTCCACATTGCCTACCTGACGCATACGTTTCTTACCTTCCTTCTGTTTCTCCAGAAGTTTCTTCTTACGGGAAATATCACCGCCGTAACATTTGGCAAGTACATCCTTACGCATGGCTCTGACTGTCTCTCTGGCAATAATCTTGCTTCCGACAGCTGCCTGGATCGGAATCTCAAAAAGCTGGCGGGGAATCTCGTCTTTTAATTTCTCGCACATCTTACGGCCTCTCTCATATGCTGTATCTGCATGTACGATAAAGGAAAGAGCATCCACTTCTTCTTTGTTTACCAGAATATCCAGTTTCACAAGCTCGCTGCGCTCATATCCGCAGAGTTCGTAATCCAGAGAAGCATAGCCTCTGGAGCGGGATTTGAGGGCATCAAAGAAATCATAGATAATCTCATTTAACGGCAGCTTATATTTCAGAAGCGCACGTGTTTCTTCCATATAATCCATTCCCAGATACTGCCCTCTTCGTTCCTGGCAAAGATCCATAATGGCACCGATAAATTCAGTTGTTACCATGATCTCGGCATTTACCATTGGTTCTTCCATGTATTCAATCTCTGACGGGTCCGGCAGATTGCTGGGGTTTGTCAGATTGATAACTTCACCGTTAGTTTTGTGTACTTTGTAAATAACACCGGGAGCTGTAGTCACAAGATCAAGGTTGTATTCTCTTTCCAGACGCTCCTGAATGATTTCAAGATGGAGCAATCCCAGAAAACCGCATCGGAAACCAAAGCCAAGAGCTACGGATGTCTCTGGTTCATAGAACAGAGAGGCATCATTGAGCTGAAGCTTCTCAAGAGCATCTCTCAGATCACCGTATTTGGCACCATCTGCCGGGTATAATCCGCAGTATACCATAGGGTTTACTTTCTTATAGCCCGGAAGTGCTTCTGCACATGGTCTTTCCTTATCTGTAACTGTATCACCTACACGAGTGTCACCAAGGTTTTTAATACTCGCAGTGATGTATCCTACCATGCCTGCTGTCAGTTCCTCACATGGAATAAACTGACCTGCACCAAAGTATCCGACTTCCACAACTTCTGTGGTGAAGCCAGTTGCCATCATATGGATCTGGGTGCCTCTTTTCACACGGCCATCCATGACACGGCAGAATACGATAACGCCTTTGTATGCATCATAAATGGAGTCAAAGATCAGGGCTTTTAATGGTGCATCTACATCACCATGAGGTGCCGGGATCTTTGTTACGATCTGTTCCAGGACTTCTTCTACATTGAGTCCTGTTTTGGCAGAAATCCTTGGTGCGTCATGGGCTTCAAGCCGATGACATCTTCGATTTCATTTACCACACGATCCGGTTCTGCACTTGGCAGGTCGATTTTGTTGATGACCGGAAGGACATCCAGGTCATGGTCAAGGGCAAGATATACATTTGCCAGTGTCTGGGCTTCGATTCCCTGAGCTGCATCTACTACCAGGATTGCACCGTCGCAGGCTGCAAGGCTTCGGGATACTTCGTAATTGAAGTCTACATGGCCGGGGGTGTCGATCAGGTTGAAGATGTATTCTTCGCCGTCTTTGGCTTTGTATACGATTCGTACTGCCTGAGATTTAATGGTGATTCCACGTTCTCTTTCAAGTTCCATGTTATCCAGTACCTGTGACTGCATTTCACGTTCTGTCAGAGTGCCGGTCATTTCGATGATTCGGTCGGCAAGAGTGGATTTGCCGTGGTCTATGTGTGCAATAATACAGAAATTTCTGATTTTGCTCTGGTCTATCATTAAGGAATTCCCTCCTGAGTTCTTTCTTATATACTGTAATTGATGGGTTTGCTAATTTTGTATTATAACATATGGGGGAAGGGTTTGTCATCTATTTATCTACATTGGACGCACAGAAACAGTTACTGTTGTTACTGTTCACACACCTCGCGGGATAGTAGATATGAACAGTAACCAGAAACATCCTAGTACATCGTTTCGTAAATAACTATACCAATCGCGTAGGATGCGGATTCGAGTGTGCTGGTATAAAAAACGCAGGCGTAGCGGGCTACGCTGAGGCTTTTAGACCTGTGCAATCGGATTCGCAGACAAGTGAGTGGTATAGTTATTTCGAAAACGATGTACTAGGATCATCATTTCGTGATCAGATAGCTGTAATCATCGATTACTGCA
>ENA-OQIM01000299-OQIM01000299.1-human-gut-metagenome-genome-assembly--contig:-NODE-299-length-18177-cov-13.098504_pt1 | contig 18177 bp, 14 predicted proteins | sample MGYA00242579_ERZ504744 | MGnify/ENA primary metagenome ERZ504744 (study PRJEB26092, sample SAMD00036441) | human gut metagenome | host: Homo sapiens | study: EMG produced TPA metagenomics assembly of...
TGGTCGAGACAGTGGGGAAGTCGTTACGCCATTCGTGCAGGTCGGAACTTACCCGACAAGGAATTTCGCTACCTTAGGATGGTTATAGTTACCACCGCCGTTTACCGGGGCTTGAATTCACCGCTTCGCTCCGAAGAGTTGACGGATCCTCTTAACCTTCCGGCACCGGGCAGGCGTCAGTGCATATACAGCGGCTTTCGCCTTCGCATGCACCTGTGTTTTTGGTAAACAGTCGCTACCCCCTGGTCTGTGCCACCCACCAAAGCTCCCCGGGCTAGCCGGTTCACCCCAGCGGGTCTCCCTTATACCGAAGGCACGGGAGTGATTTGCCGAGTTCCTTGACCAGGATTCGCTCGATCGCCTTGGTATTCTCTACCTGACCACCAGTGTCGGTTTGGGGTACGGGCGGCCATGGCCCTCACGCCGAGGCTTTTCTCGACGGCCTGGACAACCGGATATCGAGCCAAAAGGCTCCCATCATCACACCTCGCCATGCGCGCCATGCGGATTTGCCTACATGACTGGCTGCGTGCTTGACCACGGAAAACCACCTCCGCGGCCGGCTCCCATTCCGTGTCACCCCTGCGCTGACCTACTGCGGCTACGCTCCCAACACCACGCGGCGACACCAACCCGAAGGAAGGAACCACCACGAGGCGGAGGTTAGTACTCACCGTCTCGGTTTTGCCGGTCCATGGTCGGTACGGGAATATCCACCCGTTCATCCATTCGACTACGCCTGTCGGCCTCGCCTTAGGACCCGACTCACCCGGGGACGACGAACGTGGCCCCGGAACCCTTGGTCATCCAGCGGACGGGATCCTCACCCGTCTCTCGCTACTCATGTCTGCATTCTCACTCCCACGAAGTCCACGGCACGGTTACCCGGCCGCTTCGCCCCTCGCAGGACGCTCTCCTACCCAGCAACCATGAAGATTGCTGCCGCGTCTTCGGTGGTGTGCTTGAGCCCCGCTACATTGTCGGCGCGGAACCACTAGACCAGTGAGCTGTTACGCACTCTTTCAAGGATGGCTGCTTCTGAGCCAACCTCCTGGCTGTCTATGCGACTCCACATCCTTTCCCACTTAGCACACGCTTCGGACCTTAGACGACGGTCTGGGCTGTCTCCCTCTCGACGACGGAGCTTATCCCCCGCCGACTCACTGCCGGAATACACGTCAACGGTATTCGGAGTTCGGCTGCTGTTGGTACCCAACAAGGGCCCGCAAGCATCCGGTAGCTCTACCCCCGCGACGCAATCGACCGACGCTGCACCTAAATGCATTTCGGAGAGAACCAGCTATCACGGAATTTGATTGGCCTTTCACCCCTAGCCCCAGGTCATCCCCCCGGTTTTCAACCCAGGTGGGTTCGGTCCTCCACGCGGTCTTACCCGCGCTTCAACCTGCCCAGGGCTAGATCATCCCGCTTCGGTCCAGGACAAGCGACTAAAAACGCCTTTTAAGACTCGCTTTCGCTACGCATACGCCACACGGCTTATGCTCGCCACCCGCCACTGACTCGCAGACTCATTTTTCGATAGGCACGCCGTCACCCCACGCGGAGGCTCCGACGGTTTGTGGGCGCACGGTTTCAGGAACTGTTTCACTCCCCTCCCGGGGTGCTTTTCACCTTTCCCTCACGGTACTGGTACGCTATCGGTCAGACAGGTATGCTTAGACTTACCCAACGGTCTGGGCTGATTCACGCGGGATTCCACGAGGCCCGCGCTACTTGGGACAACACGATCGGAAGACGGCTCACGTCCAGGTACGGGGCTGGCACCCTCTACGGCCAGGCCTTCAAGCCTGTTCCCCTGGCAAGCCGTTTTATGACTCCCGCCCGGCCCGTCGGAACCGGGACACGTGATCCCACGACACCGGCAACGCAACCCCCGACGGGTATCACGCGCAACCGGTTTGGTCTGATCCGCTTTCGCTCGCCACTACTCACGGAGTATCCCTTCCTGCAGGTACTGAGATGTTTCACTTCCCTGCGTACCCCCCGCAACAATGTGCGGTGCCGGCCCATGACGGCCGGCGGGTTCCCCCATTCGGAGACCCTAGGATCAAAGCCATGTTGGAGGCTCCCCTAGGATTATCGCATCCTCAAACGTCCTTCATCGGTACTGTCTGCCAAGCATCCACCATACGCCCTCGCAAGCGGCACAACAGCAAAACAAATTGTCATTGCCCCACCGCGGGTTTCCTGATAGCAAGATCGCCAGACGACAAATCTTAACACTAAAATGATCACAAAACGATCGATCTCGAAACCAAACTCAATTGAAGAGTTTGGCGAAATCGCGATAAGCAAAAAGAAACGTTCTTTCAGTTTCTCTTGCTCGCGTCCACTATCCAGTTCTCAAACCACCACGCGCCACACGATCCGACCAGCCACCCAGGACCGGCCACCACGCATGGGCATCGAACCGCGCCACAGAAAACCCGTGGGGTGGCGGTCCGGGAGCCCAAAAGCATACCCATACCACTCCCGGACATCCCGACGGGACATCCAAGCCCATGATCTCTTCCACACCAGCATCCCCATGCGAGACCGTGGAACCATTCCACGGGCACGGGGCTCACACCGGACACGGAACCGTGTCCTGAAATTCTCCGTAGAAAGGAGGTGATCCAGCCGCACCTTCCGGTACGGCTACCTTGTTACGACTTAGTCCCAATCACGAGTCTCACCTTAGACGGCTCCCCCCAAAAGGTTGGGCCACCGGCTTCGGGTGCTACCCACTTTCATGACTTGACGGGCGGTGTGTACAAGGCCCGGGAACGCATTCACCGCGGCGTTGCTGATCCGCGATTACTAGCGACTCCGCCTTCATGGAGTCGGGTTGCAGACTCCAATCCGAACTGAGACCGGTTTTAAGGGATCCGCTCCCCCTCACGAGGTCGCATCCCGTTGTACCGGCCATTGTAGCATGCGTGAAGCCCTGGACGTAAGGGGCATGATGATCTGACGTCATCCCCACCTTCCTCCGAGTTGACCCCGGCGGTCCCCCGTGAGTTCCCACCACGACGTGCTGGCAACACAGGGCGAGGGTTGCGCTCGTTGCGGGACTTAACCCAACATCTCACGACACGAGCTGACGACGACCATGCACCACCTGTGAACCCGCCCCGAAGGGAGGCCCCATCTCTGGGGCTGTCGGAACATGTCAAGCCCAGGTAAGGTTCTTCGCGTTGCATCGAATTAATCCGCATGCTCCGCCGCTTGTGCGGGCCCCCGTCAATTTCTTTGAGTTTTAGCCTTGCGGCCGTACTCCCCAGGCGGGATGCTTAACGCGTTGGCTCCGACACGGAGACCGTGGAATGGTCCCCACATCCAGCATCCACCGTTTACGGCGTGGACTACCAGGGTATCTAATCCTGTTCGCTCCCCACGCTTTCGCTCCTCAGCGTCAGTGACGGCCCAGAGACCTGCCTTCGCCATTGGTGTTCTTCCCGATATCTACACATTCCACCGTTACACCGGGAATTCCAGTCTCCCCTACCGCACTCAAGCCCGCCCGTACCCGGCGCGGATCCACCGTTAAGCGATGGACTTTCACACCGGACGCGACGAACCGCCTACGAGCCCTTTACGCCCAATAATTCCGGATAACGCTTGCACCCTACGTATTACCGCGGCTGCTGGCACGTAGTTAGCCGGTGCTTATTCGAAAGGTACACTCACCCCGAAGGCTTGCTCCCAGTCAAAAGCGGTTTACAACCCGAAGGCCGTCATCCCGCACGCGGCGTCGCTGCATCAGGCTTGCGCCCATTGTGCAATATTCCCCACTGCTGCCTCCCGTAGGAGTCTGGGCCGTATCTCAGTCCCAATGTGGCCGGTCGCCTCTCAGGCCGGCTACCCGTCGAAGCCATGGTGGGCCGTTACCCCGCCATCAAGCTGATAGGACGCGACCCCATCCCATACCGCAAAAGCTTTCCCAGAGGACCATGCGGTCAACTGGAGCATCCGGCATTACCACCCGTTTCCAGGAGCTATTCCGGTGTATGGGGCAGGTCGGTCACGCATTACTCACCCGTTCGCCACTCTCACCCAGGAGCAAGCTCCTGGGATCCCGTTCGACTTGCATGTGTTAAGCACGCCGCCAGCGTTCATCCTGAGCCAGAATCGAACCCTCCACAAAAAAACCTTTTCATGAAGAGACATCGACACGATGACTCTCGAAATAAGAAAATTGACGATCGCCTTATAAGGAAAGGCGCATCGCACAAAAACCTCGCCGCCGTTTGACCGATCCCTCGGCACCACGCGTCAGCGTGGCCGGCAACGAACTGGCAATCATTGACTATAAAGAAGTAGTACAAATACGCTCTTGAGTTCTCAAACCACCACCACTCACCCACCTCGCAATCCGGAGTGAACCGGACCACTCGCTGAGCGGCAGCAAGAGATAAACTTACAGCACGATCGCGATCCGCGCAACCCGGGCCGCATGAACAACGCGTGAACCGTTGGAAATCCAACGTTCCATCGGCGTGTCGAAACTTGACAAATCAGAGCCTCTTGTTCTCCCAATCGCCTATTTCGACGCCACGCAGCCACGCAACACACGTGATCACTGGCAGTTGACTGGTACAACGCCCAGCCCTTCGCATATGAAGCCATATTCGAATAATCCTGAACCTTGCGCATCGTGCCATCTTTGGCGTACTGGTCGATCAGCTTTTGATCGTGGAACGTATCGTACTGCTGCTTGAACGTGAACATCTGCAGGCTCGGCGCCTGGCCGCCCATGCTCAGGAAGTATGCATCGCCATCCGCGCTCAGCGGGCAGACGGTATTCGTCAGCGCCTTGCCGTCGCCCGACGCGAACGCATTCTCCGTCTGTCCGAAAATCGCACCATTCTTCTCGGCCTTCGCGTTGTAAATCGGGAACAGCATATCCGCGCCGTACATCGCCGTCGCATACATGGAACCGTTCAGCGGATCGGAAACCACCACCGAATCGGTACCAGTCTCCTTCACCACCTTCTTGAGAATCTTCTCCTTCGTGGCAGTGAGCTGCTCGTCCGGCCGCGCATCGTCAATCGTCATATTCGCATAGACGGCATCCGACAGGGCGGAACGAACAGTATTGCCGAATTGGCAGGAAATGGCGAGCGCCGCAAGCAGAACAATCGCAATGATTTTCGTGACGTTCGGCAGACGGCCGGCACGCAACAATACGACGGCGGCGAAGACGATCAGCGGCAGCACGCCGAACGGAATCATGGTAAGCGGTCGGGTTTCGGCGCGATACCAGGCGGCGGCCACGATGTTGGGGAACCAGCCGGTCAGCGCGGTCGAGCAGACGTAGACGAGACCGACCAGGAAGAAGGCCAGCAGAATGGCGATCGCGTCGCGGCGGAGTTGCGAGGCGTCGGAACGTGGAGTGCGGTAGCTGGCGGAAGTCTTGCGATTCCTACGATCGGCAGGCATAGCCGCAAAATCGGCAACCTGTTCGTGCGGTTGCGCTGACGTGCTATCGGATGCACGGTCAATCGCAGAAGCGCCGGGCACAGTAGCGGAATCGGCGCGATTGGCGGCGAACCATTGCGGGCGGATGATGGCTGCGACGGTGACGGCAAACGCGATCAGCACGATTGCGGCCATGAACCAGCCTTGCACGCCGCCGATATTGTCGGTGACGTAGATTTTGAGCGCTTCGGGCACCGTGCGGTTCGGAACGAAGGTGTGGAACCAGCTGGCGGGATTGAAGTAGCGGTCCGATTTGTAGCTGGACATCATGTATACGAGGAACACGGCGGCGCCGAGAACCACTACGCCAGCAAGGCCTGCGATGGCTTTCCATGGCAGTCGCGTCAGCACGAAGGGGGCCATGAGCAGGAGCCAGGTGAACACGATGCGCGGATGGGCGAACATGCAGACGCCGGCAGTGACGAGGAACCATATGATCCATTTGACGAGGTGTTCGCGGGTGGCGAGCGCGTCGAGCAGGCGAAGTGTGGCGTACAGCCAGAACGGCAGAAGCGTGGCGGCCAGGCCGAAGGCGATCAGCGGACCGGAAGCCAGCATTTGGAAGGGGTGCGAGGCGGAAGCGACGGCGAGCGGGGGGATGATGAGCGCGAGTATCGCGGGGAATAGGCGGAACTACGACAGACGCGACATTGCGGGCCGAGGACTTTCGTGCGTTCGCAAATCGGGGGGAGCATACGGATTGTGCCGAATGCGACAGGCGACGCGTGAAATAGGAGCGTACAGCTGAATCGCAATCGGCCAAACCAAGCCGGATGATGCCAGCCAGACCGTGTTGAACGCGGCGTAAATCGACAGATTGACGCCGAACAAGCTGGCGAGCTTAATCATGCCGGCTGCAAGCAGATGGAACAACGGCGGATAGTATTCGTCGTTCGGCCACAGGTGGGTGGCCGCGCCGACGCCTTCGCCGAGGATCTTGCGGATGAAGTAATAGTGCGCGGGCGCGTCGATTTCGTGCAATGGGTTCGTCCAAGCGGCGGAACCGTGCGGAAACCAGGCCCATACGACCGCGGCGGCGAGCGCGACGCCGATGGCGGAACAGACCGGCAGTGCGATGCGGGATAAGCGGGGAACGGCGGAATCGCAAGGCAAAGGCAAAGTATCGTTCGTTGTCTTGCTTGATATCTTGTCCGTCGTTTTAGCCGTCGTTTCGTCTGTCGTCTTGCTTGCGGCGACTGCGCTGTCGGCTTCATCGACTGCGTCGTCGGCCGCTGTGGGAATCGTATTGTCTGTGCTGTGCTGCTTCATCGCCATCCATCGTAGCCGAAGCCGCGAAAGCAAGCCACAAATCGCAATCGCACCTGCATTTTGTAATTCAAAACTGGACCGTGCGGCAACAAAAGCTGGAAAGGCATCTAAAAACGGATGGAACATGCGCGGGATGGGCGCAAGACGGACGCGGAACGCGGGAAGAATAGGCGGACGTAGAGCGGAGACGAGCGCGAGCAGGAACAAAATCGCCGCTTATCCAACCTTCGATTTTCAGGAAGTATTCAGACTTCACACAGAGGTATAACAGTGTTGCGCAAGAAAACAATCACGTTGGATGGGCAGGATGATTGCACGGGGCGCATTGCGCTGTGAGCGTACTCGCTGTCGTTGCTTGACTGTGTGCGTCCCGGCCAACGCTGGCGTCGGCATGCGTCGACGCGTAACTACAGAGAACTGGAGAAGTACCGCATGTTCGTTCTCAAGAACGCATGGGCTGCGCTCGGTCGCGTCAAATGGCGTACCGCGCTGACGGCTTTGCTTGCACTGCTGGTGTCGTTCTCAGCCGCCGTGGATCTGGCGGTGCTGAGAGCCGACGACAAGGCGAATAACGAAACATACCAATCGCAGAAAGCTTCGGCGGTAATTCGGCCAAGCGCGAAAGTCACTGCGAAACGCGACGGCGCGGACTCCAATTACACCGCCAATTACATGACGTGGGACATGTACACCAAGTACGCGGAAGCGGTGCAGAAGAACAACTTGACGTTCGAATACACGCTCGCCACGTCGGTGCCGGTGCGCGCCAGCAAGTCGCTGCAGGCGATCGCGGCGAAAAGCGACACGAGCGAGGACAATACCGGCGGCAACCTGACGTTGCAAGCCTTCTACACGAACGATGCGGCGAAAATCAACGACTACGGCACGTTCAAAGTGGTCAAGGGCAAGCAGCTGAACTACAAGACGGCCAACGACGGCGTGCTGGTCTCTCAGGCAGTGGCCAAGAAGAACAATCTCAAAGTGGGCGACAAGGTGACCGTCGGCAATCCGACGAAGGCTTCCGAAACCTACAAATTCACCGTGAGCGGCATCTACGAGTACACCGGCGAGACGCCGGCCGGATACGGTTCCGACGCGAAATACGCGAAAGACAACCGCGAGAACGTGGTGTACACGTCGTACATCAACTTCGCGCAAAGCGGTCTGGATGTGGCCGGCACCAAGCTGGGCCATCCCGAACCTCAACATCATCTTCACGCTGACCGATCCGGCCACATACAACAAGTTCGTGCGACTGGTGACAAAGGCCAAGCTGGACACGTCGAAGTTCACAATCTCATCGCCGTCGCTTGATGCGTACAAGAAGCGCATCGCACCACTGGACGCCGCCGCCAAGGCCGCGCGCACGGCGTTGTTGGCGACCCTGATCGTCGGCGGGCTCGCGCTGCTGGCATTGGTGCTGTGGGCCGCGATCGGTGGACGCCGTGACGAAATCGGCATGGCGATGGTTTCCGGCGTCACCAAGGGACGTTTGGGATGGCAATTCATGCTGGAAACGTTCATGATGACCGTTCCAGGCTGGGCAATCGGATTGATTGCCGGCGCGCTGCTGGCCAAGCCGCTTGGCACCGCATGGGCCGGTGGACAGGCTGTGGCCATCACATCCGCATCCGTGTGGAACATGATCTGGTACGGACTGGGCGCCTGCCTGGTTCTGGGCATCATCGCGTTCATGCGCGTGGGATTCTTCGATTTGGGTCAGCTGTTCGCAGGCCGTTCTGACGATTCGAACGAATCTGCCGAAGCGAAGAACGCAGACGAGCCGGAGGAAACAGTCGAGTCGACGGAACGTACGGAGGTGAACGCATGAGCGAGAAAGACGTGAAAGACAACGAAACCGAAGCATTGAACAACGCTGCTGCGGAAAACGCGGACATCGAGGCGGGCGAAACCGATATGGCCACGTCGATCGAATCGGTCGATTTCGCGGTGGTGTATGACGATGGAGGCGATTCCATCGCAACCGAATCGGCAGAAAACGCGGAAAATACGGAAGCATCGCCACGGAAGACAGCGTTGCCAGCGACAACGCGAATCGCGTGAACGAAACGCTCGCATTGGGCGCGACCGACGACGAACAGTCGCTCGACCAGCACGAAACCGTACAGGCGGACTCCGCAACCAGCGTGTCATCGCAGATCGACCGCGAAATCAAACATCATCGCAAGAAGGACGCATTCTTCTTCAAAGCGAACCCGACATTCGCGCTCGACCATGTGACGGTGCACAACCGCAAAACCGGTCGCAACGTGCTCGACGACGTTTCCCTGGCGTTCCATGCCGGCGCGACCCACGCGGTGCTGGTGGATGTCGAAGATGTCGAACAGCATCAGGCGCTGGTGGCCACCATGGTCGGCATGATGCGGACGACCAGCGGCAACGTGATGCACAAAAGCACGAACCTCGCCGACGCGACACCGGTCGACGTGCTTGGACACCGCATCGGTTTCATTCCGCAGCGGTTCGCCGTGCGCGGCGACCTTGATGCGGAAGGCAACGTGCTGTACGCCATGGACGCGTCGAACCGCAATTTCCTGCAGCCCAAGCCGGTGATTGCGCGCGAGCTGCTCAAGCGCGTGGGATTCGAGGAAGTGACTTCCGGTCTGCCGGTGGGCAAGATGAGTGCGTTGGACCAGCGTCGTGTGGCAATCGCGCGTGCGCTGAGCTGCGAGGCGGAGGTGATTATTGCCGACGAGCCGACCGCTGGATTGAACCGTGACGACGCCGCCGTGGTGCTGGGGCTGCTGAAGAAGACCAAGCGCGATGAGGATCGTAAGCGTGCGATTATTGTGGTGACCGATAATCCGGAGGTCGCCGATCAGATGGAGCATTGCGCGGAGCTTGAGTAGCGAGCGGCGTTCTGCGAGGCGAAAGCCTTGCGGACTGGTGTTGCATGCCAGTCCGCAAGGCTTTTTTCGTGCTGATTCCGGTTCGTGCCGATTCGCGCTGGTTTGCGGTGACACACCGCTAAAAACATGTCATGCGCTACGTGTGCAGATTCTTTCATCTTTGGAATCTCAAACCGCTATGTGTGGCAGGTTGTTTGACGCCTCGTGAGTTAGAGGGTCTGTTTTATACCCCCTAATGTATGGCGGGAAAAGAGAAGTGCCACAGATAGCGGTTTTCAGTGCGCAAAACTCGGGCGGCGGCCAGGCTTCGAGGAATTTTCGGGTGTATCTCGCTTATGAATGGCGGATTTTTCCGCTCGACGCGTGCTATCTCGCTTATAGATGGCGGATGGTTTTGCCGCATGAGACTTAGAGGGGATTGAACTTGCCCCCTAACACCTAGTCTTTCTGAGACACCCGCCATTCATAAGCGAGATAGCATCCGGCAGACACCGAAATCCGCCATTCATAAGCGAGATAAGTAGGTTCGCTACTCGGCGATGCGCATGTGGTACTGCTCGGCGAGCGGTTTGACGTCGAGGACGCCGTAGCGTTCCAGAAGGCGCAGCCATTCGCGCTTGTTGCTTTCGCCGAAACGGGCGGCCTTGCGCGTGTAGTTCGGCGGTCAGGAACTTCGGCGGAATCGACTTGCTGTTGTACTTGTCCGCCACCATGACGACCTCCTGCTCGAGGTTCATCGGCACGTAGTCGGCCGGGGGCAACGGCAATCCCTGCGATTCCACGGTTTCGCGGGTGAGGCCCACACCCGTGTGGTTGCGTGCGAACTGGGCGATCGATTCGTCAACGCCCTCGTTCAGCAAGTATTCGTAGCCTTTGAGCCCGTGCTGAACATAGTGCGGACCGTCGAATTTGAGCGGTTCGCCGTCGGAACCGTCCTGCTTGAGCAGGAAATACGTGCCGATGTCGTGCAGCAAACCGCCAATGACCACCAGATGCTCGTCGATGAGCCGCGGCGGAACGGTACCTCCGGTCAGCCCTTCCGTGGACGGCACCGCAGGCATGTGCAACATGCCGAGCGATTCCTCGCCGGTATTGTCTTTCGTCAGTTCCAGTCCGAAGTCGCCGGTTTTTTCGGGAGCGTCCGTCGGCAGGGTGCAGCGTCGGGTGAACAGCGCGTTCTGCCGGCGGGCCATGCGGCGGGCGATGTCGGCCACGACCACGCAATGGCCGTGGATGAGGTCGTATGCGGCTTGCGATTGCGCGATTTTGCGATGTAACTCGTCCACTTGCGCAAGAGTGGGGATATAGCCGGTCGTCGGCTTGTTCGATTCGGTTGTTTCGTTCGATTCGTTCGTCATACGCCCATCTTAGGCACGTTCCATCACGCCCAGCATACGGTTCCTGACGCAGTTTCCAAAACGGTTCCCAACAGCCGAAGGGATTCATACACCACGCCAGATAAATCCCGGAACGGACACGGATTCAACGGTTTCTCCGTCTTGTCAACGATGTTCCAAGGAATGCCGCCTTAAAACGAGCATTCATCAGCTGCCCGCAGCGGACGGCACGATGCGCGGGGACGTTATGTGCGGAAAATCAGATGGAACGGACGCGGAATTCGCCGGTGCGGTTGGAAGCCACGATCATCTGGTCGTTTTCGAGGCGGGTCCAGCCGTCTTCGGCACGCTGGTCGAAGCCGGAGCTGGCCACGACCACGCCCTTCGGCTGGGCATCGTCGTTTCCACCGAGCGCACGGTAGCGCAGCACGCGGTAGTCGCGCGCCTGCTCGCCACGACCGTACTGGTCGTAGATTTCGACGATGCGCTTGGAAGTGACCTCACGTCCGGCCGCGCACAGGGCGATGAACTGGTCCTGGCTTTGGATCATGCAGTTGTAGCTGGACTTCGGATAGCTTTTGCGCAGTTCACGCACGGCCTGCGCCACCGCCTCGTCGAGTGCGAAGCCAAAGCCGATGTATTGCAGGATGACGGCGAAGAAAATGGCGGAATCGGAACGGCCGCCAGTGGACTGCACGATGCTCGGATCGACCGGGAATGCACGGTTCGTAATGATGTTGCGGCCCTGGTCGTCAGAAATGTCGCCATTGTGGATGAAGCTCAGGCCGTTCGCATAGAAGGGCTGCTGGTTCTCAAGAATCAGCGGCAGGTTGGAGCTGGCCAGGCGCAGGTGCCACAGCCGCCGCGGGCCGGAGTGTTGGCGAGCTCGTCGAAAATCGGATCATGACGGGCGGCGATGGTGTTTTTGTAGATCGCGGTGCCGGTTTCCGGAGTCGGCGCACCGCCGTCGCGACGGTATGGCGATTCGTCCGGCACGGTGATCAGCGCGGCGCCCCAGCCGTCGTTGTGGATCTCGCTCAGATTTCGGAAATCGCGCACGTTCTGCATGCCGAGCACGCCATTGAGGTTGGTGTTGCTGCCTGCCGTCGCGAATCCAAGTAATCTGCACATGGTTGATTACTTTAGCGACGGCAGGTTTCGACGCGCGCGTGCCGTTATCGGAGTTGGTTATAGCCTGCGATTCAGCCGCCGATTCATACGCATCGCACGTCGCAAAACGCACGTCACGAACGTAAGTTGTCCCGCAAACGAGCAGGAGGACCGACATATCCTGTTGCAGACCGTAAAAACTCGGCCTAAGCGGCCCGGAGCGTGTCGGTAATAGGATATGCCGGTCCTCCTGCGGACTTGGCGGTATTCAGCCAAAGGAAAAGGGCTGGGGCATCTCTTCGTGACACACTCAAGCCATTCGGCCAAGCCTACGGTCACAAACGAAATGTCCCAGCCCTCCTTGCGTAGATAAGCCGTGCTCGCAGAGCGGATTCACACGCGCTTCAGACGCGGCGGACGCTCGGTGGCGAGGAACAGCGGCTGAATCTCAATCAGCGGATTGTAGGGAGCGAGTCCGAACCATTTGACCGGAGAGCCGGCCAAATGACGAATCGCGTACTTGATCTGCAGTGAGATCGCGCCCTTCTGGGACACCTTCGACTCGGGCATCAACGCCTTGTGAATCAGCACGTAGCGGATAGTCCGATGTTCGGATCGGCATCCAGCTTCGGGTAGCGGGTGGTCTGCTTGGGCAGATCGCCGGACTTCGACAGATCGTTCATGATCTGGTGGATGTATGCAGGAATCGACTGCGACACCTTGAAGCCCAAGCGAATACGCACGCGGAACAGGAAATCCGTGCCGAAATTCTCCACCGAATACTCGCGCGTGAACGGGTTGTCGGATGTTTCCACCGACACCGCCCACCATGCGCGGGCGCGCTTCGGATGGTCCGCGAAAATCGAGAAGAAGATGTCGGTATCGACACGCTTCATTTCCGGATCGGACGTCAGATAGACGATGTTGTCCGTGAAATACGGAATCGAATCGTCCTCATGAAGCTGCTTCAGAACCGGCACGCAATCGGCGGGCTGCATATGCCGGCGTTGCGCGCGTTCCAGCTTCGTGCCTTCGTTCCACGTGTACATAATCAGCAGAATCGCCAATGTCAGCAGCATGGTGAACCAGCCACCGTGCAGGAACTTCGCCATCGAAGCGAAGAAGAACAGGAACTGGATGGCCAGGAACACCACTGTGAACACGACCGCGCCGACGCGCTTGCCATCGTGCCAAATGTAGACGGCCAGCAGAATCGTCGTGGTGATCATCGTGACGGTCAATGCCAGGCCGTACGCGGCGGAAATATGCTCCGAATCGCGGAACATCGCCAAAACCAGCAGGGTGGAGACGCACAGCACGGCGTTGACCACCGGAATGTACAGCTGGCCGCGGGTACGAGCCGGATAGCGCACCTGCAGGTGGGGCATCCAGTTGAGTCGCGTCGCTTCGGAAACCATGGTGTAGGCGCCGGTGATCAACGCCTGCGAAGCGATCACGCCGGCGCACACGGACAGCAGCACCGCCACGTAGCGTACGGACGGGGTCATCATTTCGAAGAACGGATTGAGGCCGTGCATGTGGTTGTACGCGGTGTCGTCCCAATGGTTGAGCATCCACGCGCCCTGGCCGAAATAGCAGAGCACAAGGGCGATCTTGATGAACGGCCACGTGAAGTAGATGTTGCCGCGGCCGACATGGCCCATGTCGGAATACAGCGCTTCGGCGCCGGTGGTGGACAGGAACACGGTGCCCATGACGGCGAGGCCTGCCGCATTGTGGTGCTGAAGAGGAACTCCACGCCGTACACCGGATTCAGCGCTTCAAGCACGCTCCAATCGGAGCTCAGGTTCACCAAGCCGACGACGGCGAGGAACGAGAACCAGATCATGACCACCGTGCCGAACGTGCGGCCGATGCGTTCGGTACCGCGCGACTGCACTGCGAACAGGCAGACGATGATCACAATGGTGATCATCAGCGTCAGTTCTTTGTTTTCGCTCATGATCGGTTCCAGCAGCGGCAGTGTTTCCAAGCCTTCCACTGCCGAGCTGATCGAGACGGCCGGCGTAAGCACGGAATCGGCGAGGAACGCGGCGCCGCCCAGCATGGCGGGAATCGCAAGCCATGCCCCATATTTGCGGATCAGCGAATACAGTGCGAAGATGCCGCCTTCGCCGTTGTTGTCGATGCGCATGGCGATGAACACGTATTTGACGGTGGTGATCAGCGTGATCGACCAGAAGACCAGCGACAGGATGCCCAGCACCGCGGCGCGATCCGTATGCGCCAAACCGCCTTGGCCGTTGAGGAACGTCTGCATGGTGTACAGCGGCGAGGTACCGATGTCGCCGTATACCACGCCAAGCGCCACGATGGCCATGGCCGGCGTGATTTTGTCCGGGCCGGACTGGAGACGGCTCCACCAGCGGCCGATGCGGCCCTTGCTGGCGGCCTCGTCAAGTTTCGCGGCTTCCTGCTGCTGCGCCTCGTGCTCCTTGATGAGCGTCTGGCGCTCCTCCTTGGTCAGGACCTTGTGCGAGACCTTTGGCGCCTGCGTGTACGTCGCTGCGTGAAGCAGCGGCTGTTCTTCTTCGTTCGGCTCGTTAGCCATAACGCTTCCTCCAAGTGGCGGGCCTTCCAACCCGCTCCCCAAAATAAAACGCAAGGTGTGACACTAGGAGCTTGGCAAACCATTGTCAAATCTTCACACGTGATTCGGCACGTCACGCATGAAATTCACATATGCTTAATCGTTTGTATTTTGCTTATTTTCTGGCGATTACGCAACTGTTACGTTGAGGCCCATGCGACCGTCACGGAACCGCCACGGGATTACCGCGAAATCGCCATTCTTTTTAGATGCCGTACACTTCGCGCGTCGTTTCACGCGTGGCTTTGGCGATTTCAGCCAACGGTCTGTCAAGATAGTCGGCGAGCGCTGCAGGGTGTACGGGATCATATACGGCGCGTTGGTGCGGCCGCGGTAGGGCATCGGACTTAAGTAGGGGGCATCGGTTTCGACCATGACGTGGCTCATGCCGACGAGTTTCGCCGATTCGCGGATTCCGTCGTTGCCTTTGTAGCTGGATGTGCCGGAAAGGCTGAGATACCAACCGTTTTCGCGGGCGATTTCGCCCATTTCGGCGTCGCCGGAGTAGCTGTGGAACACGGTACGTTCGGGGGCTCCGTCGGCGAGCAACGTTTCGATGACTTCCTTGTGCGAGTCGCGGTCATGGATTTGCATGGGCAGGTTGAGTTCCTTGGCGAGCGCGACGTGCGCGCGGAACGCCTCGCGTTGCAGTTCCTTGGCGCCTTCGCCGGTGCGGAACAGGTCCATGCCGGTTTCTCCGATGGCGACGACCTGGTTGGGGTAGGTGGTGGCGAGGCGGTGCACTTCGGCCATGGCTTCGTCGAAGGGGATGTCGTGCCAGGGCTTGTATTTGATGGGCAGGCCGTCGGGGCCGGGTGCGCCGCGGTGGCCGTGCAGCACGGCTTCGTTGGGGTGTATGGCGATTGCGGCGTGCACGGTTCCGGGATGCTCGCGGGCCATGTCGATGGCGGTCATGAGGTTGGGCAGCTCGCAACCGCAGTCGATTACGCCTTCGACGCCGACTTTCTGGGCTTGTTCCAGCAGTTCGTCGACGCTGTAGACGGGTACTTCGCCTTGGCCTTTTTCCATGGCTTCGTGACTCATGGCTTGGGAGAAGGGCACGACGGATGCGACGTGGGTGTGGTTGTCGATGACGTGCGCGTCTTCGGGCAGCGGCTGTGGGGCCGGGGCCCAATTGCGATTGCGGTGGTGCTTGCTCATGTTTTCCAGATTAGTCCCGATCGGCCCTGCACTGCGGGCGAACTCTCGTTCGAGGGTTCAAACGAGGGTCCGCCCGTTTCGCGGCATACACGTCACTTAATCGTGATGGTGGTGAACGACCATGCCGGTGCCGTGTAGTCGCCGTCTGTCAGATCAATCGCGGTCTGCCGCGGCCTGGTCGGTGATTCCTCACGACCTGTCCCGCATACGGATTGTCTCCGGCTAGGACGGTGGCCGTGGCGGATGCCGCCGATGCTGTGGAAATATTCAACTCGGCAAGAATCTGACGTAGGTCGACGCTTATTGGCGCGTCCATGGCATTGACCACGCGCACGTAGGTCTCTCCGGCTTTGTCATTACGTGATACGGTGACGGTACGCCTTGGCTCGTCCTTAACCTCCGTGCCATCCGCAATCAGCGTTCCATCGATGTACAGCTTCATGGCTTGGCCGCGATCGGTGACGTCAACGTGCACCTGCCAAGTGGTGCCCGGTCGCACTTCGTTCATGGAGACTTCGGTGCCGGCAAGCGCGTAGCGGTGCCGTCGCGGACCACGCGCACGCTGTGTCCTCGACCAAGTGAGATGATGTTGTGGTTCTTGCCGTCGATATCGCCACAGATGAGGTCCATGCCCCATCGTCCCTCGTAATAGACGACGGTAGTGTCGATACTGTAGGAATCAGCGTGCAGATCGAGGGCGGTGTCGATGGTTCTGCCATCGTAGGCCACGTTGCCGAGATTAATCGTCTCCCCGGATGCGGTGGTGATGACAAGATTGTTAAGGTCGGCTTTGGCGTTGCCCGCGATGCGCAGTCTCACGGTGTCCGGCAGGGTGCGGCGCAGCGTGGACGGGCCTTCGACGGTGACGGGCCACGCGGTGTCGGCCGTGGTGGTGGCATACATCTGCTGCACCCAATAGCTGTAGATGGTAGGCGCGTTCGTTGTCGAAGTAGATGAGGTCCGGATTCCAGCTATGGTGCCCATTCTTGGCGAACAGCGGGGCGTAGGAGGCCATGGCCACCACATCGCCGTTGAGTTCCATGCGTCCCATGAAGGCCGCTTCGGACAGGCCGTTGATCAGTTGGGTGTTCCAGGAGCCGTATTCGCGAGGTAGACCTTCGGCCCCTTGCGGTCCGTGTGGTCGTAGTGGTCGAGGTTGTGGAACCACCAGCTGGACGACTGGTAGGAATGTTCGTCGACGATCGGCAGACCCGCTTCGCGCGCGTACTTCCAGCCTTCCTCATAATCCTGACCGCTGGGGGCGGGACCGACGGTGCCGACGACGACGATGTCCGGATATGCGGCTTTGACGGCGTCGAAAATCTGCTGGAAGCGGTTTTTGAACACGTCGTCGATGAGATCCTCGTTGCCGATGCCGAGGTATTCGAGGCCGAACGGCTCCGGATGGCCCATGGCGGCACGCTTGGCACCCCATTCGGTGGCGGTGCTGCCGTTGCAGAATTCGATGAGGTGGAGCACTTCATCGATGTAAGCGGGCATATCCTCCTGCGCCACCGGCACCGGGCCTTGGCTGGTGTTTTGGCAGCTCACGCCGGCGGGCAGCACCGGCAGCGGCTTGGCGCCGATTGTTTCGCACAGGCACAGGTATTCGTAGTAGCCGATGCGGAATGACTGGTGGTAGCCCCAGAGGTTGAAGTTGTGCGGACGATGCTCGACCGGTCCAATGGTGCGGTCCAGTGGTACATGTTGTCCATGCCGAGGCCGTGGGTGATGCAGCCGCCGGGGAATCGCATGAATCGTGGTTTGAGGTCGGCGAGCGCCTCCACCAAATCCGGGCGGAAGTGCTTGAGACCGTGGTAGGTGGTGCGCGGCTCCAAGGTGACGAAGTCGAGGTCGATGACGCTTCGCCGGCGAAGGCCAGACGCAATGTGCCTGTGTGGCCACGCTCGAGCCGGCATCGCCGTGCTCAGGAACGGTCAGCGAGGCTTGGTATGTCGTCCATGCCGAGGCTGAGACGGTGATGGTGTTTTCGGCGATGATGCTGCCGTCGTCTCCGCGCAGCGAGACCGTCACCGGCATCGCGCTTTCCGATCGCACGCGCATCCAGGCGGTGAAATCGTAGGTTTCTCCGGCACGGAACACCATGCCGTCCCAGCCGGTGTTGTCCAGCGCGGCAGGGGCATGTTCGACTTCCACCGTCGCGTAATGCGGGTTTTCGGTGGCAACCGGGTCATTGTCATGGATACCGAAGCTGCGAACGAGCCTTCCGGCACGATTTTGCGCCAGAAGCTGTAGTTGCTCCAATCGATGGAGTCGCGCGGTTGTATTCGAAGGCGCCGTTCTGCACGAGGTCGGCGTTGAGGCCGCCGTCGCCGGA
>ENA-OQIM01000300-OQIM01000300.1-human-gut-metagenome-genome-assembly--contig:-NODE-300-length-18155-cov-3.336033_pt1 | contig 18155 bp, 20 predicted proteins | sample MGYA00242579_ERZ504744 | MGnify/ENA primary metagenome ERZ504744 (study PRJEB26092, sample SAMD00036441) | human gut metagenome | host: Homo sapiens | study: EMG produced TPA metagenomics assembly of...
TAGTTGCATTCCGCAAAATCTGTTTTGCAGTCTGTAGCAATGGAATCAATGATTCCATCCTCCAATGCACTTTTTGATCGTATCCGGTTTTCATCCATTCCAATGAGTGTATAGTTTGGAAAAACTCTTCTTATTCCCTTCGCAATGGATCCACCGATCAATCCTAAACCGATAAATCCGATCGTAAAATTGCTGTCTGTCATTGTTTTACTCTCCTTTTTTCTTGCGGTGATCACAAAATCTTCTCATTCTTTGATCACACTTAGTTTTTATTTTAACTTCCTGTATTTAAAAAGTCAACACTGACACGCTTTAAAGTGACAAAGTATTTTCCTCTCTATTTTCTTGGATTTCCTACTTGAATACCAAAAAAAATGCTTTATGATTATCTTAACAATTATTTTACACTAACTTATTTTAATAAAGGAGTTTTCCAATGTTTGAAAAAGCCGTTATCTACGCAACAAATGCCCACAACGGTCAGACAAGAAAAGGCACCAATCTTCCTTTTATCATCCACCCTATGGAAGTTGCTGCCATCGTTGCCGCTATGACTCTCGATCAGGATATGCTTTGTGCCGCTGTCCTTCATGATGTTGTTGAAGATTGTGACGGAATCTCGATAGAGACATCCGTCGTGAATTCGGTGATATCGTTGCTTCTTATGTCTATCAGGAAAGTGAAGATAAGAGTAAGACATGGGTTGAGAGAAAAGGCCATACGATCGATTTCTTAAAGAACCGTGCATCCCGCAACGCTAAGATCATCGCCCTTGGTGACAAGCTTGCTAACATCCGTGCACTTTATCGGGATTATAACATCCTTGGCGAAGAGTTATGGGAGAGATTCAATATGAAGGATAAGAAGATGCAGAGTTGGTATTATCGTGGAATGATCGAAGGTTTTGCTGATCTTTCAGAATTTCATGAGTATGAGGAATACTGTCAACTTGTAAATGAAGTTTTCCCTGAAGAGTAACAAAAAAGAAAAAAGACTGATTTCGCAAACATTGTTAAATGTTTGTAAAATCAGTCTTTTTATCAGATTCTGAACTCTTTTGCCATCAAGATCGTTGCGATCGCTAGCAAAATACTACAGATAAAGATAGAACTTCCTCCTGCACGACCGGTTAAAAATCCTCCGATCACTGCTCCAATAATGAAAAAAGTAATAATTCCATAATATCGTAAACTTTTTTGTTTTAATGTCTTATCTCCTGTTTTAAAGTACTGGCACAGTGCTTCTGTTCCACTTCTTAAATTACCAGTACACATCGTACTGGCAAATGGATGCCCATGAACCTTCGAAATGTCTCCACCTGCATAGAACATACAAAAGAAATCAGTACATTCGCCACAACATCATATTGTCCCAGCGGAATAAATCCAACAACCGTTATCAGCACAAACTCAAGTGCCACAATTCTCTGTCTCCAATGAATCTTATGTTCTTCCTTATAAAAATGCTTTATGATCTCAACAAGAATTACGCCCACAGCAAATGCAAGAATTGGAACAAAATAGTAAAATGCCTGTGTAAAATCCCGCTTTTGAAGATTCACACCAAACAATACGATATTTCCTGTCTGTGCATTTGCAAATACATGTCCACGCATTAAATAACTGTAGGAATCAAGAAAGCCTCCTACAATTGCAAGAATTGCTGTTAAGAAAAAGCTCTCTGACATCTGCAAATGTTTTTCTTCCATTAAATCTGCACTTCCTTTCCAAGCTCATAAAAAGATCCCATCAGTGTGATCATATCATCTAAATCTTTGCATCCGGCAGTTTCGTATGTTGAATGCATGGATAGCTGTGGAAGTCCGATATCTGCTGCCTTGATCGACACCTGTCCAGTCAGGATATTACCAAGTGTTGAACCGCCTAACATATCCGAACGGTTAAAGAATACCTGACACTTAATTTTTTCTTTTTTACACAGATATTTTACGAGTGCCGCTGAATTCGCATCGGTTGTATATTTTTGTGATGCATTGTATTTTAATACAATTCCTTCATTGATATACGGACGGTTCGTAGGGTCTGTCTTATCCTGATAGTTCGGATGAACTGCATGAGCGTTATCTGCAGATAACATAAAGCTGTCTGCCACCGCCATATAATATTCTTCTTCATTTTTTTCACAAAGATAACTGATCCTTTTTAATACCTCTGGGAAAAATGTTGATCCAGCCCCCTGTTTTGTACCACTTCCGACTTCTTCATTATCAAAGACCGCACACACTGTGACATAATCTTTGGAAAGCTTTGCATTTAATATTCCTTCGATGGATGAATATGCACATTCAAGGTCATCTAATTTAGGTGCTGCAACAAATTCTTCGTTGATTCCTAGTGTTGTTCCTCTCATTCGGTTATATAAAAACAGATCATAAGCTAAGATATCTTCTTTCTCAACGCCTGATTCTTTGGCGATCATTTCCTCAAAACCATCTTTTGTAAGATTTCCTCCACATAATGGCAAGAGATCTTTTTGTGGATTTAACTGTTTTGATTCATTTGAAGATCTTGACATATGAATTGCAAGATTTGGAATGATCATAAGATCTCTGTCAATATTGACCAACTGATCTTTGATCTGTCCGTTTTCTTCTATTATAATACGTCCCGCAACAGATAATGGACGATCAAACCATGTTTCTGGGATCATTCCACCATAACGTTCAATATTTAATTTCGTATAATGTTTCTCTACGGACATCTCAGGCTGTTCTTTGATACGGTATGTTGGAGAATCACTGTGGCTTGCCACGATGTGAAACCCTTGAAAATCCTTCTTTGGCAAATGAAATGCTATGATAGAACTTCCGTTTCTCGTAACAAAGTAACTCTTTCCTTCCTCCAGATCCCAATATTCTTTCTCTTTTAATTCCATAAAACCATGTTCCAGAAACTGTTTTCTTGCATTCTCGATCACATGAAAGCAGCTTGGACTATGATCAATAAATTCGATTAAATTTTTGACATTGTTTTTCATCACTTTCCCTCCAAAAATTTTCTAACGATTATTCTAGCACATTTATATAGGAAAGGAAAGAAATGTGGTTATGTCAGTTTGATATATCTGTTATATTCTTTTATTATGCAAGCACTTTTCCTTCAGGAAATGCAGCTCTAAACACAAAGCGTACAACAGGTCCTGCAATGATCAACTGATATGGAAGTGCCATTACAAAATTCTTTGGAATATTTGTCAGCCATATCATCAGTAAGTTTGAGAAATTTCCCATCTCAATACTAACTTCGACTGCTCCATAAAGTGACATAATGATCACCATAGGAACAACCATACAGCAAGATACTGAAATAACTTTTCTTAAAACAGAGCTGTCTGGTTTTACAAGATATTTAAATGCAAATCCTTTTGCGATCTTAGATACAAAGAACCAGTCGCAGCACATTGCAAAAATATATGCGATTGGGAACCCTAACCATCCGGCTTTGATGGATTCCATTGATAATCCTCCCATATGTAATGATACGTTGTATATGCTCATCCAAAATACCATCATAAAACACATGATGAATGTATAGATAAGGCTTTCTCTTTTATTCTGTGGCATTTTCTTTTCTCCTCTTCTTGTTGTGATAAATTGTTGCTTTTCTTCAAGAAATAAGGCAAAAAAATAGTGGAGACCCTCAACCAAACTCGTTGCGGATCTCCACTTTCTATCGTGTGCAATCTTCACTGCGTTCTTTCCTGCTTATTTCTTGTCAATGCATTATTATACACACTTTTTATGTCTTGTATAAGCACTTTTTTTAATTTCGTCACATTCTTTAATTTAATTATTATACATACCATATTTTTGTGCATTTTCTACAATAAAATATGTTAAAATATAATCAGAAACAATTAGCTTTCATAATTTTAAGGAGGGATTTTCTCATGAAAAGAAATGTATACAGGATTTTAGGTTGTTTTCTTTTTGCTTTTACATTGTGCATTATAACACCATCATTTGCAAAAGCTTCTGTTAAAAACATACCTCAAACAAAAACTTCTGGAACTTATGCTGGTAATGTTGACATCACTGGAGACGGAAATGCTGATTCTGTGATCATCCGTACAACACCCGATCAAGAAGACTGGTACATCAACCGTTTTACGATCTATCTAAATGGAAAAAGGACCACAGAAATATCTCTCCGTGATCACGACTGTTATGACCTCACTGTAAAATATGCAAAAATGAGCAAACAACATACATTTATCCAGATCATTGGCCATGGTGAAAATGACTACGTTACTTATAATGAAATCTTTACTTATAACAAAAAATCCAACCAATTTCGTGTTGTAAAATCTTTTAATGATCACTCATCTTACGCTGAAGAAATCGTTACTGCCAATAAAAAAGGGATTACCGTTAAACATCGTGTACAACCTATGGAAACCGGATGGATCAATTGGACACTGCCTTTTAAATACAGTAAGCAAAAATTCATTAGAACTGCATCTTCTACAAAAACGGTACAAAGCGAACTTGGACAAAACAGAAAAGATAAATATTCAAAATATTTTGCAAAAAATAAGTTTATCACTGCCAAAAAAGTAACTTTTTATAAAAAAGCTGGCAGCAAAAAAGTTGCTTTTCGTGTACCAAAAGGGAAAGCTGTAACTTTAAAGAAATTAATTTATTCTAAGAAAAAGATTTATCTACAGTTTAAATACGGGAAGAAATATGGCTATCTTCGTGTAAATCGGACAAATTATAATTTTGAAAAACCACTTTTTCAGAATGTTAATTCACGATTATCTGGCTGATCATTTTCAATACCAACAAAAAGAAAAGAACCACCATTTTGATCCGTTCATAATATGGTGATCCTTTTCTTTTTTAGATTTTTCGAATTATATGTTTTTTGGAGTTTTATTTTTTTATATTTTTGGAGTTTTCATTTATGATTATCTTTGTTTATGTTATATGTTTCTTAGGAGTTTGGCGATTTTATAACATCTACCATAAATTTTTATAAATTTCTTTTACATCTTCTGCTGTGATCGCTTTTCTTGTATTGGATGGGCTTCCACTTTCCATAGCATCTGCTGCCATTTTATCGATCACATTAAAGAATTCTTCTTTGTTGATTCCGTATTCTTCCAGTGTTGGTGTTTCAAGTTCATCGCAGATATCAACAACCGCCTGAAGGAATTTTTCACTTGCTTCTTTATCAGAATCCGCATCATTTGCAGCTCCAATCGCTCTTCCTAGATCTGCAAATCTATCGTAAGCACCATCTAAAGCATAGATGAAGCATTGTTTTAATAACATCGCATTGGATAATCCATGCGCTACATGGAATAATGCTCCGATCGGACGGCTCATTCCATGAACTAATGTAACAGATGCATTGTTAAATGCGATTCCTGCTTCTAACGCTGCGATTGACATCTGTTCTCTTGCCTCTACATTCTTTCCATCATGGAATGCAACTGGCAGGTATTTAAAGATTCTTTTGATCGCTGATAATGCAAATGTATCAGATAATGGCTGTGCAAGTTTGGATGTATACGCTTCTGCTGCATGTGTCAGTGCATCTAATCCTGTTGCTGCTGTGATCTTTGGTGGTGCAGTCATTGTAAACTGTGGATCAATGATTGCATAATCTGGCATTAGCACTGCACCTTTTAATAACATTTTTACATCTTTTTGTGTATCTGTAATGATCGTAAACTGTGTTGCTTCTGATCCCGTACCTGCTGTTGTTGGGATTGCAACAGTTGTTGGAAGTTCCCCACCAATGATCTTTCCCATATAGTCGGAGATATTTCCACCATTTGCAACGAGTGCTGCGATAGCTTTCATAGAGTCGATCGGACTTCCTCCACCTAGTGCAACTAAGAAATCGCATCCGTTTTCTTTGTAAAGCTCTAATCCTTTATTGATCATAACATCAGTTGGTTCCCCATTGATCTCATGATAAACAACATAATCTACATTTACGTTTTTTAATGCTGCTTCTACTTTTGCACAGTTTCCAAGTTCTACCATTACATTGTCTGTAACAATCAGTGCTTTTTTACCAAGCTGTCTTAATTTGTCTTCTGCCATATCAAGTGCGCCGGCACCTGTAAATATATTTCCTGGTGCAATAAATTCTCTTGCCATGTTCTTTTCCTCCTGTTTTTATTGATTAAATTGTGCATCATGAAGCCAGAGATATCTCTCATCTTCATTTCGATCTGTCTGTAACCAAGGGTTTCCATCCAGATGGCGGATCATCCAGCATGTATACATCTGGAATCCTGGTGCAACAGCCTGTGGATGTAATTCTCCACCTGGGATTGCTGAAAAACTTCCATCTGTACTTTTAAATACCTGATCACCTACGAAACTTGCTCCAAATCCTTCCGGACGGTCAAATTTAAAGTAGTAAGTTTCTGGCTGTGGGTGTCTGTGTGGCAGATATCCTGACCAGTTTCCTCTGTCATTTAATACTTCTCCAAGTACCATATTAGAATATGGAGCGATATCATGATCAAAGATCGTATTTACACGGCGTTTTGCCACATTTCCAAATTTACCAACAGAAGAATATCCCCATGGAGCATCTTCTGGTTTATATAATTTAGTGTCAAACTTTGTATCATTCTTTGTTGACTGAACAAGGATCTCACTATCTGCAAGTGCCTTAACACTTACCTTAGATTCTGTTGCTGCATGCACACACCAAGGTCCTTCTGTGAAAACATCCTTTCGATCTGCTTTCGCTGTCACATCATCAAATACAAATTCAATAGAACCGCTTAATAATAAAACTGCTGTTTCCTCACCTGTCTTTTGAAAACTTTTTTCGTCTCCTGCCTTCATTCGATATACTCGAACATCCATTAACATATCCTTATATTCATTGTCATAAGTTGTTAAGATCTGTTCTCCATTTTCATCAAATTCAGGATATCCAAATACTTTACCCATTGTCTCTTCCTTCTTTCTATTAGTAAGCTCTTGCTTCTTTTCTTCCTTCCATAACACCTTCACATGCCTTGCGAACGCTTTCTTTTTCAGAAGTTGTAGCAATTCCGACATTCCACCATGATTCATATCCATCTGTCATTGTCTTTGGAATTACTTTTAAGTCAAATAAGCATGCAACGCTTTGTTTCTTGGCATCTTCTAAGGCTGCTCTTAATTCTTCGATCGTCTTACATGTATAAGATTTTAATCCATATCCTTCTGCAACTTTTGCATAATCAACTGGGATCAGATCTCCGCAAGGTTTATTTCCTTCTCTGTAACGGAATTCTGTTGCAAGGGATCCAATACCATGATTCATCTGCAGATTATTGATGCATCCAAATCCACAGTTATCGAATACTAAGATATTTGCTTTCTGTTTTTCCTGCATCATTGTCATGATCTCACTGTGTAACATCTGGAAACTTGCGTCTCCAACAACTGCATAGACTTCATTGTCAGGCTCTGCAAGCTTAACTCCGAGTGCAGCTGCAACTTCATATCCCATACAGGAATATCCGTATTCTGCATGATATCCGCCACGTTTATCTGTTGTCCATACACGCTGCATACAACTTGGTAAGCTTCCTCCTGCTGTGATGATCGTTGCATCTTCATCGATCACATCTCTGATCGTTGCTAATGCTGCTGTCTGTGTGATCTTACCTTTTGTCAGTTCCACGAATTCTGGAATTGTTCTTGGATCCATATTTTTGATCATTGGTTCAAATGTTTCATCATATTTGTACTCAGCCAGACGTTTCATTTCCTTATCCATACACCTTGGCTTCTTCAATCTCTCCGTTATAAGATGAAACATAGTTCACTGCTCTTAATTTTTCAGCTAATGCTTTCACTGTTACTTTTGCATCTCCAACTGCTTTCACAGAATCTAATTTATATGCATGATATCTGCTGTTATTGATAGATACAAACTTCACATCAGGATTTGCAAACTGTCTCTTAGATCCTGTAGCGAAATCGGACATTCTGCTTCCGATCGCAATAACTACATCCGCATCTTTTGCAAGAACATTGGATGCATAAGTACCTGTAACACCGATTCCTCCCATGCAGTATGGATGACTTGATTTACATGCACTTTTTCCTCCCTGTGTCTCACCAAATGGAATCTTGAATTCTTCACAAAATTTTTCTACTTCTTCCCCAGCTTCAGAGTAACGAACACCTCCACCAACGATAACAAGTGGTTTCTTCGCATTTGCGATCACATTTGCAATATCTTCAATCTCTTCTTCTACTGCCACTGGTCTTGTAATTCTGTGAACTCGTTTCTCAAAGAAATATTCAGGGAAATCAAAAGATTCACCTTCAACATCCTGGCAAAGACCGATGCAGCATGCTCCTGTTTCTGCTGGATCTGTTAAAACTCTCATTGCATTGATCAGTGCTGTCATGATATGTTCTGGTCTTGTAACTCGGTCCCAATATTTGCACACTGGCTTAAATGCATCATTTGTTGTTGTTGATAAACTATTGCTCTGCTCTAACTGCTGAAGAACTGGGTCTGGCTGTCTTGATGCAAATGTATCTGCTGGAAATACTAATAATGGAATATATTCACTGTAGCTGTCGCACAAGCTGTTACCATATTCGCAGCTCCAGGTCCTACAGATGATGCACAAGGAATGATCTTCTTCCTTCCATTCTGTTTTGCATAAGCTGTTGCAACATGACACATTCCCTGTTCATTTCTTCCCTGAAGAACTCTTAAGTTTCCTGGATTGGTATCAAGTGCTTCTCCAAGTCCAACTGCGATTCCATGTCCGAAGATTGTGAAGAATCCTTCTACAAATTTTGTTTCTTCTCCGTCCATTGAAACATACTGATTATCTAAAACTTTACAATTGCCTGAGCAACTGTCATTCTTACTGTCTTTGCCATCTTTCTATCCTCCTGACTTTTTGATCCCTATACTCTTGCGATCATTTCTCCGTATTTTTCTTTTGTTTCTTTAATGAAGTCTTTTACCTGCTGTGGGTTTGGAAGTTCTTCGGAACAAGAATTACTTCTTACCATCATAGATGCTTCTGCTGATCCGAACTCTAAACAGTCGATAACTTCCCATCCCTGATAGATTCCATATAAGAAGGCTGATCCATAACCATCTCCTCCACCGAATCCTTTTCTTGCATTGACTGGGAATGGTTTGATTGAGAAGTTCTGTCCATCAATCGTGTATGCTGTAGATCCTTTCATACCATGTTTGATAACAACGATCTTCGCATTGTATGCATGCCATGCAGCTGCTGTTTCTTCATCTGTTCTTCCTGGCTGGATCAGTTTCTCTGTTAAGTCAAACTCTTCTCTGGATCCCATGATGATATCTGCTTCTCTTGCTACCATAGAATAGTAAATAGAGATTTCATCTTCACTCTTCCAGTTATATTCTCTATAATCAATATCAAAAATGATCTTTGTATCATTTTTCTTTGCTAACATCACTGCTTTTAAAGCTGCTTCTCTTGATGGGCTTTCTGCAAGTGCTGTTCCTGAGATTAGGATTGCTTTTGACTGTTTGATGTAATCTTCATCAATGTCATCGACAGATAACTGTAAGTCTGCGATGCAATTTCGATACATCAGGATGCTGCTTTCTTTTTCTGATAGCATCTCTGTAAATGTAAGTCCTAGTTTTTCACCGTTTGTACATTTTGTAATGTGACTTGTATCAATTCCTTCTTTATTGAAAAAGTCAACTACGAATTTACCAAACTTATCATCAGATACTTTCCCAAGAAATCCTGCTTTTAATCCATGTCTTGTAACCCCAACTGCGATATTTGCTGGAGAACCACCAACATACTTCTTAAAAGTTCTGACATTCTCAAGTGGTCCGAATGGCTCATCTTCTGATGGATTAAAATCAATAGCGACACGTCCTAATAAAATTAAATCCATAGGTCTTGTTTCGTCAAATTCTACATATCTCATAACCTTCACCTCATACTATGTGCTTTGCGTGCTTTTTATTTTTGTTTTGCGTGTTTTCTTTATGTGCTTATATTATCACGCACGCATTTAGTGCGCAAGTGTTTTTTATCATTTTCTTTCTTTTCATCTTTTTGCACAATTACATCTTGCTGTTTTTGTGCATTTTAAATAAATCAGACTCCATTTAGCACGCAAAAGCACACTTTTAATCTTTCCATATTCGATTTGTTCTCAACTGCTTCTGCTTGAATTTTTCACACACCAAAAAGAGGTTTTGAAATCTATTGCAGATTTCAAAAACCTCTTTTTCCTTTATTCTCTTTTACAAATTGTACTTCGTCTTTATACTAATATCCGTATAAGCATACTCTTTCTCTATCTTCTCGCCTTTTCTTATCATATTATATAACAGATGTGGTGGACGATATCCTTGTTCAAAGCCTTCCTGATCGATCAGAAAATCATAGGTTCCTTCTTTCAATGCCTTGATATTTGTCGGTGTCACATCATACCCGATCACATATGGGCGTGTTTCCATGTTAAGATTTTGCATTGCTTTGCATACACCCGCCTGACCACCGGAAACTACAAAAATGCCAGCAAGATCTGGAGCGATCTCTATCGTATTCTCAACGATCTTCTCCACTTCACTCATCTCATCAAAACTGCTCTGAACTCCCAGAAGTTCAATCTCTGGATATGACATTTTTAATTCCTGAATAAACCCATCCACACGAAGATTATTGACACTGTTTGTAAAGAAACCAGTGATCACTAGGACTTTTCCAGTTCCACGGGTTAACATCCCCATAAGACCAGCTGCTGTCATACCACTTCTCTTATTATCAAGTCCTACGTAGCAGACTCTGTTTGTGCCAACGATATCTGAGTTAAATGTTATGATCGGAAGATCATTCTGTTCTGTCATATCATTTAACTTTTCCCGAATTCGTTCAGACTGAACTGGCATGATTGCTAATCCATCGATCTGTTCTTGCGAAAGTTCTTCCAACGCTTCCAATTGGGCGTCTTCACTTACTCCATCAATCTGTTTTCTGATAATCTCTACACCGAATTCTTCCAACTCCTGTTCAGCCTTGTCATTCCTGCATGAATCGTCTTTACAAAAGAAGATTTTGCTAACTGGGTAATGACACCAATCCTGATCTTCTTTCCTTGATTATATACTTCTTTTTTTCTCTTTGGCTGATAGTTCATCTCTCTTGCAATCTCAAAAATACGTTCTGCTACTTCTGGATTGACTCTTCCACGGTTATTTAACGCTCTGTCAACTGTTCCTCTTGATACCCCTGCCTTCTCTGCAATTTCTTTGATCGTTCCTGCCATGTGCTTTCTCACCTTTCTTCTTATTTGCACACAAATAGCACATTCTTTGTTCCATTATAGCTTTTGTACATAAAAAAGTAAAGAAAAACTGTAGAAATCCCCTATATATCGTGCTATGATAAAAACCACAAAATACTGAATACAATATTCGTTTTAAAGGAGTTTTTATTATGACACATACAACAGAGTTTAATCATGAGTTTTCAAACAGTGAGAAAAAAACTTTCTCTCAAAGAAAGATTTGTAAAATATATCACAAGCAGAGAGTCTGCAGAGGTTTTCAATAATGCTCTTGCAGCTATGAACGGTGGACATTATGTTCCACTTGATCGATAATTTTCTATTATTGAATATACGCAAAAAGAGAAAAAGAATGTTATATACTCTGACATTCTTTTTCTCTTTTTTACCATTTATAGTATATTATAATAATAGAGTCTATATGAACAAAACTATTTAAAAGGAATTATTATGAGAACAAAACGAATTGATGAAATCGAATTATATATCCGCGAAAAAAATCTGTCTCTCTTGATACGTTATGTGAAGTATTTAATGTATCAAAGAACACGGTCCGAAGAGATATCGCAACTCTTGAACAATCTGGAAAAATCAAGAAAGTTTATGGTGGAGTAACAATCGCAGACACTCCTGCATCAAAGACTTTGCTTCCTTTTTCCAAACGCCATCAAAGTTTTATGAAAGAGAAGCTACTAATCAGCCAGTTAGCTGCATCTCATGTTTGTGATCATGATACGATCTTTATCGACAGTGGGACAACATGTCATAATATCATTGACTTTATTGCCGAGAAAGAATGCACGATCCTTACCAACAGCCTGCAGGTTTCTCTAAAAGCCATCCCTTATGAGAATTTAAATGTAATTTCTCTTCCTGGATTCTTAAAGAGGGAAACTTTATCTTTTGTTGATGGAAATATCGCAGAATACCTCAAAGCTTACAATATCACCAAAGCTTTTATGTCTTGTACTGGAATCTCCATTCAAAATGGACTTAGCAATGCATCTTCTGAAGAATATCTGGTCAAGAAATCTGTGATAGAAAACAGTACGATCCGTTTTGCACTTGCAGACCATTCCAAATTTGGAGATTTTTCATTGATGACATTTTGTCCGTTTAAGGATATTGATCACATTCTTACGGATCAACTTCCTAGTGAAGAATTCTGTGATTTTGCCAAGATGCATTCCATCAATATAGAAACACCGTAAGCAAAAAGAAGCAGGAACAACCATAATTTCCTGCTTCTTTTTGTCTATTTTCTTAGGATTTCAATTTTGCTTTCTTTTTCTATCTTTGGAAATTCTTTTCCTTTTACACGAATACTTCCAGGGAGACATTCCCCTTCTTCCGTAAAAAAGATTGTAATATGTCCAAGTGCAGCCAGATTATCTGATGCAATTTCACCAATTCTTAAAATTTCATATTCCTGATCATCAATTTTCAGTATATCTCCAGCCCAAATCTTCTTTTTCAAAGGTGTTACATCAATAAAATAACAAAAATCTTTTAATGTTACCAATGTTTTATGTCCAAAAGTGATCAAAAAATTCTTCTTGTCAAATGCACCTACATCACAGCCACAGTCTTTTACAATGGTTTGATAAATTGTTTCCATCTTCCATTCTCCTTCTTACAAAAGTTCTCTTTCGATTCGTTCTCTTGCTTCTGGTGCTTGCTTGTCCATTTTCTCTGGGAATCCAAACATGGATACACATGCGATATTATCTCCACCAACTTTTGGTGCATCCGCTTTTAACTGGCGGTTTGCAAAATCCATCTCTCTTAATGTCTCAAAGATTCCATCAAAATCTACATCTCCTTCTCCCATTGCTAAATGCTGATGGATCGTAACATCTGATTTTCCTCTCTGGTTTAACCATGGTGGATTGGCAATATAACGACAGTCTAGCGTCTGGTTAAATGTATCTGCAAATAACACATGAGTTAACTCATCTCCTGCATATTTGAGCATGCTTCTTACGTCACCTTTTCCTTCATCATAGAAGAATCCATGTGGGGAAGAATAGACATATCCAAGATTTGGAGATCGGAATGATTTTACAAGATCACAGGCTTCATTATTTAATTCACAAAAGTCATATGGATGAGACTGTACTTCCACTCGCAGTCCTTCTCTTTCGATGATCGGTAATAATTCTTCCATGGAACGATACCACATTCCGTTGCAGATTTCCTGCTGGTTTGGATCTCCAGAAAATTCTGTATTGATGACTGGTACTCCCATATCAACAGCGATTTCTATCATTCTCTTCCAGTTTTCAACCGCCATCTTTCTCTGCTCTTCGGTTGGTCCTGACCAGCGATATACAACGATAAAAGAAGAAATCTCTACTCCAGTCTCTCTAAGTGCTTTTCTATATTCAGCCTCACATTCTTTTGAAAATAATGGATGCTTGTAAAATGGATTGATCCGTGGGTGTGGAGACTGTTCGATATATTTATAACCCCAGTCTGCTACCTGATGTACCATGCGGTTAATATCCATCTGTTTTGCAAGAACATCAACATCAAATGCTATTTTCATCTGTCACACCTCCATTTTTATAATCCTGTTTTCTCTGCAATATATTTTCTTGCTTTCATTGCATATTCTAATGGATTGGCTTTTGCTGGATCTTGTTCTGCTTCTACCACAACATATCCTTCATATCCACTTTTTTCGATGATATCAAAAATTGGTGCAAAATCTACATCTCCATCTCCTGGAACTGTAAATGTTCCTTCTCTGACACCTTTTAAGAAACTCCAGCCTTCTTTCTTTGACTGTGCTACAACATCAGATCTTAAATCTTTTAAATGGATATGTCTTGTACGGTCAATATATTTGCTTAAAACTTTGACTGGATCAATCCCAGCAAATGAGCAATGTCCACTATCAAATAACAGATAAACCAGGTCTTTATCAACTTCGTTCATAAAACGATCGATTTCTTCTTCTGTCTGTATCACTGTTCCCATATGATGATGGAATGTTAACATCATTCCTTTGTCTTTTGCAATCTGTCCAAGTTTATTTAACCCATCTGTGAGCAGTTTCCATTCCTCATCATTCATTACATATTTTCCTTCAAAGATCGGCTGGTCTTTGCCCTGAATGCTATAACTTTGCTCAGATACTCCAATGACTTTTGCTCCCATTGCCTTTAAGAAATCTGTCTGTTTGATAAATTCTTTTTCGGTTTCTTCATATGGTCTGGAAATCAAGAAACTAGAAAACCAACAGTTACAGATCTGTATTCCTCTTAAATCTAATGCCTTTTTTAGTGTTTCTACATCTGTAGGATATTTTCCCCCTACTTCAGATCCTGTAAATCCAGCCAATGCCATTTCACTCACACACTGCTGAAAGGTATTTTCTTTTCCAAGATCTGGCATATCATCGTTTATCCATCCAATTGGAGCAATTCCTAATTTTACTTTTTTCTTATCTAACATATCCTTCACCTTTTGCCTTTCAAAATATGAATCCTTCATCTGTTTTATAATTTTCCTGATAATTCTCTTACAGACAATTCTGCCATCATCTGTTTATATGTTTTATCTAGTTTGTAACACATAGTGATCAGCATCATCACAACCCATACGATGATCGGTACATACAGATATGTAAACTTGATCACTGAAATAGCTGCTGGTGCCTGTTGTGCCGCTGTCTTAGCCATTCCGTTATATCCAACCATAGATAAAACTGCACCTAGAACTGCATTTGTAATTCCTGCACCGAATTTCTGTCCAAAACTCATGGATGAGAACATAAGCCCTTCAATTCGTTTTCCGGTCTTCCACTGTCCATATTCGATCGCATCACTTGGAAGTGAATACTGTACCCCGTAGAATGGAGACATACCGATTCCACGAATAACAGAAGATACGATTGCTAATGGAACGCTTGTATCGTTAAATAAAAACATCACTTGTCCTACGATTCCAAGAATACATCCTGATACGATCAGATTTCTTTTACCATATTTAGGAATCAATTTAGGAAGTAATAAGATAATAAAGATCATTGGAATTTTCTCTGCCATAGAAAGCGGCATTACAAGATTTACATCGTTCATAACGTATTGACAATAGTAAGTAAGATCAATTCCAAGAATGATCTGGTAGACTGTATAAAATAACATAAGTCCAAGAGATATCAGGAAATATCGATTCTGTACCATTAATTTCAGTGCTGTGAAAACTGGTATTTTTTCTTCTATTTTTCCTGCAACAGCTACACGTTCTTTACAACAACGGAATGTATTGAGCAAAATAAATACTGAAATTGCTGCAAACACACCGGTTACAATGATCCATGCAAGCTGTGTATTGTTAATTTTATCTGCTGTCCAGTTAATGATCGGCAATGTCCATGCTGTAACGACCATACTTGCCGTGATAGATAAAGCCATTCGGATATTACTGATTGTTTCTCTTTCATGCTTATCGCGGCTCATTAATGATCCTAGTGTATGAAATGGCTGACTGATTCCTGTATACATCACAGTGTTTAGCAGATTATAAGTAATAACACATAGATTGCCTGCAATGATGTCGTTGTGTTTGGCACAGTCATTAATAATTCTGCTGCGATCGCATACGGCACTACAAGTCTTAAGATCCATACCCTTGCTTTTCCATATTTTGAGTGGGTACGATCAATGATCGTACATGATAATATCAGAAACACCGTCAAATCCTCTGGATAACAGCATGATCATACCAATGATCCCGGCAGATAATCCAATGACATTTGTGTAAAAATATACAAGCAGTGTATTTGCCAGTGTATAAATGACTGTCAATGCCGGATCTCCTACACAATATGCCAATTTCTCTGATAATTTTACTTTGGCAAACTCATTATTTAATTCTTCGAAATTTTTCTCCGGGTTTACATGGAGTGTTTCTTCATATGCTGTCATCAGTGTTCCCCCTTTTTAGAAATATTTATTTACGAATTCTCTTGTCACCTCTGCTGCCTTTTTCACATTTTCATCATGTGACATTTCGTAATATTCAGGTCTGAATTCTTCAATCGTGCAAACTCCATCAAATCCAATTTCTTTTAATGCTGATGCAATTCCTTCGTGATCAACAACGCCTTCTCCTGGCCATAAACGTTTATCATCTCCGCAAGATCCAAGTGGCAGGTCTTCACAATCATTTAAGTGATATGCAAAAATCTTATTACCATCTGCTGCTTTCAGATCTTCTAATTTTGAACACATTTCATGGAAATGGAATGTATCAACCGTAATTCCAACATTGCTTCGATCAACTGCTTTCACTACATCATATGCTGTTCCAAACTGATTAATAGAGCAATTTGGAGCCCCACAAAATTCCAGTGAAATTTTAATATCTTCTCCAACCTTATCAGATAAATAGCGTAATCTTTCGACTGCTTCTTCTTTGATCTCACTGACTGATTTATCTTTAACATCAAAGGATGGAACTGTAATCAGCATCTTCATACCAATAGCTTTACTTACTTCCATGATAAATTCTGTCTCTTCATCAATCTCTTTCACTCCTGCTTCATCTCTCTGATTAAAGAAGATCAATGTATTATAAGCCCATGGTTTTAAACGATGATTCTTAAACCAATCTGCTAATTCTTCCAATGTATGTTCTTTTAAATAATCCTTGATGCAATCAAAACGGATTTCAATATAATCAAATCCATATTTTTCACATGCTTCTAAATCTGCAATCAAAGACTGCCCTTTACACTCTAATGCTGTTGCTTCATTAAATCCAATTTTCATCTTTTTTACCTCCCACTGACTTTCAATTATTTATAAAATTCTGGTTTTTCATCTGTATGAATTGGTTCAATCTGTCCTGTTTCCTGTGCTTTTACCAAAGCATCTGCTGTTACTGCTGCAAGATATCCATCCCATGCAGTTGGTCCATTGATCACTCCGTCTTTTGCACAATCTACCCAGTTTTGTACTTCTGTATCATAAGCATCTTTAAATCTTACAAAGCAATCTGTATCGATCTTTGTTGATACTGCAGCATCTTTTCTGATTGATGGATAAGATGGCTGCGCCATTTTGATCGCTCCGTCTTCACATACAACTTCACAGTTGATATCATATCCAAACTTACAATTTACAAATACTTCTACATCGATGCAGATTCCTCTCTTTGTGCGAAGCAGCATGATCTGAGGATCTTTCAGTTCTGAATGAGAATATTTTGTAACTTTTGGCATGATCACCTGTGCACTTTCATATTCATCATCGACTAACCAATGTAATGTATCGATTTCATGGATCGCTGTATCGTGAACTGCCATTGGTGTATTGTAATTTGTTCCTACTTCAGGATTTCTATGTGTGCAATGTAAGATCAATGGTTCTCCATATTCTCCTGATTTCAATGCTTCTTTTACCTGTACATAACCTTTGTCATATCTTCTCATAAATCCTAACTGGATCAGATGTTTTCCTGAAGCAACTTCTGCTTCCACGATCTTTTTGCAATCATCAGCTGTTGTAGCTAATGGCTTTTCACAAAAGACTCTCTTTCCTGCTTCGATCGCCTGTAGTAAAGATTCTGTATGAGCAAATCCTGGTGATACGATAAATACTGCATCTACATCTGGATCATTGATCAGATCTTTTCCATCTGTATAAACCTTTGCTCCTCCTGCGATTTTCGCAGCTTCTTTTGCTCCCTCTTCAAATACATCAGATACTGCTACAACCTGTGCTCCCTGAATTTTTTCTGTGAGACGTTTGATATGATCTTTTCCCATTCCACCGCATCCGATTACACCTACATTTAACATTTTTTCTACCTCCGTTTTGTGTTTATGTTTTTTGTTTTG
>ENA-OQIM01000302-OQIM01000302.1-human-gut-metagenome-genome-assembly--contig:-NODE-302-length-18072-cov-1.658122_pt1 | contig 18072 bp, 24 predicted proteins | sample MGYA00242579_ERZ504744 | MGnify/ENA primary metagenome ERZ504744 (study PRJEB26092, sample SAMD00036441) | human gut metagenome | host: Homo sapiens | study: EMG produced TPA metagenomics assembly of...
ATGACGGACTAAAATAAACTCCCCACCCTTTATTGATACCCGGGAAACGAGCACCTATCACCGCTTCAACACGATGAAAAGAAGACGCATCCGCTTCCCCATGTTCGTCGCCTACCGTGTCTTTCCGTACCTCCGGCAACAACCTAGAAGAAAAGAACAACAAATAAACAACTCCTGCCAAAGCAATGAAAATACCCACCCGGCCTAATTCAAACATACCAAAGCCTTATATCCGGCATCTAAAATCATACCATCCGCTACCAGATTAGTAGAAGTCCCGATAAGCGTACACATTCCCCCCAGTATAGTAGCATACGAAATAGGGATCAAGAATTTGGTTGCCGGAATACAGACAGATTCTGCCCAACGTTTAATAATAGGCGCAAAAATCACGACCACCGGCGTATTATTGAGAAAAGCAGAAACAAAAGAAATAACGGGCAGCATACGTGCCTGCGCCTTCATGACCGTTGTTTTCTCTTGAGGCAGAAGTTTCTTTATCAACTGTCCCAACGCTCCCGATTGCCGGACTCCTTCACTGATCAGAAAAAGCAGCGCTACGGTAATCATCCCTTTATTACTGAATCCCTCCAAGATCTCTTTCGGAGTTAATATACCGAAACAAAGAAAGAGTACAGTAACAGAGAACAGAATCATTCCGGGACGCATTTTATCAAGGACTAGCGCAGTCACCATCCCTATTAATCCAAAAAACACAATAATCATTTTAAATGTCAGCATCGTTTCCGGGTATTAATTTCGTTTAACGATAAACCAAGGATTCAGCAAGTCCGGCTTGTTATATTTCAACGGTTCTTTTTGTCCCGCCTGATATATTTCTGCTCCGGATGCCTTAGCTATGGCATGACCGGCCGCCGTGTCCCACTCCATAGTAGGGGCAAAACGGGGATATTCATCGGCCAGTCCTTCACAAACCCTGCAAATCTTGATGGAACTGCCCACAGATACCAACTCCACATGAGGGTATATCTTTCGCTTTTTCCTTAATATACTCTTCTGTTTCGGCCGACAGATGGGAACGGGAAGCAACAATAACAAAAACTTCATTTGTTTCGGCACAAGGCATACGGAATGCCGATGCCTTCATTTCTTCCAGTGAACGGTCTGCACGTCCGGTCACTCCTTCCATTTTATAAGCGCCGGTTGTCAGTTCACCCCAATAAAGCGTTTCTTTGACAGGAACATAGATCACTCCAAAAACAGGAATTCCTTCTTTTACTAAAGCAATATTGACAGTAAATTCCCCATTTCGTTTTATAAATTCCTTTGTTCCATCCAAGGGATCGACTATCCACAACGTATCCCATTGCACCCGTTTCTCGTAAGGCAAATGCTTTCCTTCCTCACTCAATACCGGATAGTCTGTTTCTTGCAAATAAGTCATAATGATTTCATGCGCCTTACGGTCTGCAAGAGTCAGTGGAGAATTATCGGCTTTCCTTTCAATCTGAAAATCAGAAAAAGGATCATTATAAACGTTCAGAATTTCTTTACCGGCAGCTAAAGCCGCATCCATCGCTCTTAATATATATTCGGTCTGCATAGTGTTTACTTCCATTAAAATGCTTCTGTCATATTGAAATAGAACAAACTTTGGTCATTGGCAAAATTACGTCCGAAGTCCAGACGTACATTCATACGCGGCTGCACCTCAATACGAAGTCCCACACCAGCATTGGGAAGAACTCCTTCAATCTTACCCATGGTAGGCCCCATAAAACCGCACCCTCCCCAAGCAACAAAACCCAAATGATGCAACATACGCTTTACCCATGTACTTTTATCCGTATTGAACATCTGACGATATTCGGCAAGCACCACATGAGAGGATTTATCACGATACTGCCCCATATAATATCCACGAAGATCAAAAGGAGTGCCACTTAAAGCATATTGGTTCATAGGAACATCACCAAACACATTCTTGGTTTGGGCAGTCCAAGCTATAACTTTTCTATTTCCTACCTTTTGTATTGGCGGTAGTCCATTTCCAAGCGGTAAAAGTTATTATCTCCTCCCAAAAACTTCTGGTACATCAGCCCACGAAAATCCAGATAAATGCCCTTATAAGCATTAGCAGGAATATCCCGGCTGTCATAAGTCAGCAGAAATCCTACCCCCGAACTGAAATTAGAATATCCGTGAGCAGTACCTCCCAACCTTTTATAATCAGACTGATCTACCAAATATTTGGCAGGCTCGGACATTTTATCATAACTCAAGTCAATCTGGGGACCGGCAAAGAAATTACTTTTACCTAAACGGAATAAAAACCACGGATTAATCTGGAAACCGCTATAACGATATTCACTGGTAGAGTCACTGCGCTCATAATGCTTATTGGTAGCATAGCCGATACCATAAAAATTCTCCAATGTATTCTTGTAAGTGAATTTTCCAAAAATACGGAATTTATCATTCTTGAAAAACAACTGAGGTTTCACCATCAGATTCAAGCCCCCCTCGAACATTACCGCAACAGCCATCGGCAACACAGAACGTTTCTGCAAGGTATCCGATGGATTCATACGAAATGTAACAAGAGCACTACCTCCTATTAACGCACCAAAATCCGGAGTATAACTCGGTCCTCCCAATATATTATAATGTATATTGCGCTTAGCCACCTTCTGGCGTCTTAATTCTTTTTTTGAAAGTTGATGAATGGTGGTATCCTCAGGATTACTACCTATGTCACTTCCTTGTGCCGCCATATTCAAAGGACAAAACAGGCACAGGACCAAGCTAAGTAATGTTATTTTCATATAATAGTTTATTGTCTGCCCAAAGTCCTTACTCAAAAAAACTTTCTACGGCAAATGAGTTTTCAAAAGTACAAAAGTCCTACCAAAGAATAACGGTGTATTGAATTTGTTTTTATTTAGTTCAAGAATCTTCACGTTCTTTATAACGTAACAATGCATCAATATGCCAATGTGTCAATTGCCATGTGGACATAGCGCAGCACAATTGGCAAATCAGCACATTAGCAAATTATTTAAACAGCTTTTCCAAATCATCTTCATTAATCACAGAAAGAACCGTTTTACCATCCGGAGTATAATTAGGGGTAGCCACAGCAAATAAGCCATCCACCAAACCAGTCATTTCTTCATTCGTCAACACTTGTCCGGGAACAATTGCCGTCGCTTTTGCCAAAGTCAATGCCAAAATACTCTGCACCTCTTCTTTTACTTTGCCACCTTTTTCCATAGCAGTGTGCACCATATTTTGGATCAAGTCTATCGGGTTAAGGCCTTCAATACCTGCAGGAACACCGTTTATGGCATAACTTCCTCCTCCCAAATCAGTCAGTTCAAATCCTAGGAAAGACAAGTCTTCCATAATTTCCTGCAAAATAGCAACTTCGGAAAGTGGAAACTGTACAATGTCTGGAAACAACATTCCTTGAGAAATACCTTGACGACGACTTATCTGATCTATATACTTGTCATATAAAATACGGATATGGGCACGCTGCTGATCAATGATCATTAACCCGGACTTTACAGAAGTCAAAATAAAACGTCCTTTAAACTGATAATGCTGGCCGGATTTCTCACTGACTGAAGAGTCCTCCACATGATCATACAATCCGGGATTTTCCTCCGCAGGAGAAGTCTCTTCCGCCCTATAATCATTCTCGTCAGGATGAAAGTTTTGAGAAGAAGCATGACGTTCCAGCCCCGCATACAGTTGTTCCCAGTCCTTACTAGGCTTTGAATAAGAGGAGGAGGAGCAGCCGAAACATTAAAAGGATTATAATCAGGATTATAAGTCGTCTTTGGTGGCTGTATACCAGTGTATGGAGATGCATCAAAGGCTGGAATATCCGGCATTCCCTCCGTGTCAAAATCAATAGAAGGTACCGCATTGAACTTACCTAGAGTTTCTTTCACGGCAGCCGCCAATATCTGCCAGATGGCTTGCTCGTTCTCAAACTTTATCTCTGTTTTAGTAGGATGTATGTTCACATCAATATTAGCAGGATTCACCTCAAAATAAATGAAATAAGATACTTGCTCACCCACGGGAACTAACTGCTCGTATGCATCCATGATAGCCTTATGAAAATAAGGATGGCGCATATATCGCCCGTTTACAAAAAAATATTGGCGGGCTCCTTTCTTACGGGCTGTTTCAGGTTTTCCTACAAACCCGGAAACACGGACCATTGTAGTATCTACATCCAGCGATAACAACTCCTGATTTATTTTCTTTCCGAAAACTCCCATGATACGTTGGCGCAACTGAAGTGCAGGAAGATTGAACAGTTCCGCCCCATTATGGTGCAAAGTGAAAGACACCTCCGGATTAACCAATACAATCCGTTCAAACTCCGTCAATATATTACTCAGCTCCGTCTGATTCGATTTCAAGAACTTACGACGCGCCGGTACATTAAAGAATAAATTCTTCACACAGAAGCTACTACCTTTCGGGCACGAAACCGCTTCCTGTCCCTCTACCTTGGAACCGGATATCGTCAACATCGTTCCCAATTCCTCCCCTTCCATACGAGTACGAAGCTCCACCTGAGCCACAGCGGCAATAGAAGCCAAAGCCTCTCCACGAAATCCCATGGTATGCAAAGCAAATAAATCAGCAGCTTCACGAATTTTAGAAGTCGCATGGCGCTCAAAAGACAAACGTGCATCTGTTTCCGACATACCTTTTCCATCATCAATCACCTGAATGGAAGTCTTTCCTGCATCCACAACCAACACATCAACGTGCTGCGCACCTGCATCGATAGCATTCTCCACCAATTCTTTAATCACTGATGCAGGACGCTGAATCACCTCTCCCGCTGCTATCTGATTGGCAACGGAATCCGGCAGCAAACGGATAATATCGCTCATATATCTTATAAACTTGCGTAATTAAAAAGTAAACTCACCGGTCACCAGGTAATGCAAAATATACAACAAAACCAAAATGGCCACAAACAAAGCCCCATAAGTCATTGGCTTACGTCCGCTTTCTTTTCTGCGTTTTAAATGCTTAGTACCTTCAACGAACTTTCCACGGATATCTTCCGGAGAAAATTCTTTGGGAGGAAGCATACCCAAATCGCGTTTAGCTTTCTCCTCCAGTTTCTGCAGCTTCTCCTTCCGTTCATCCACATAAATATATTGATGGTTGAAACGGCGGGGCTTTTCCATCTTAAACATTCCCATAGCTATTTCTTTTTATTAAATAAATTATGATTGGCAAAGGAACAGCACTCCGATTGCTCTTCTTCAACTCCTGACCAGCTTTCTTTCCACGCCACTCAAAGATATCCTCTTTATCAAGCGGACGGATATAATCAAACCACACAAAGTTATCCAGCTTCATCTTCTCCGGCGGACGTTGAAGCATAGGATAAAGAGTACCGTTCGATTTCGGACTCATAATCATTTTTTCATCTTTCGGTTCTCCAAAAACATATTCAGCAGACTGGTTTCAGAAACATTCATTCCAATCAGCGTACTGTCGCTTTCCATCGGATAATATACCAGACGAACCGAACCGATCACATCTACTTTGCGCATCTCACCGCCTTGAAACCAAGCCTTCATCTCTTTTCCTGTTCACCTGATTATAACTAGTAGAATCCAGTTGCTCTACAGACAAAGCCTGGTTCTGAATATGCGCCCAGTCTATCGTACTGTCATTCATATAAATCATGATTTTCTCTCCCAACAACTGCTGGTTGTTATTCCACAGTATAGGGTCATAATACATGGTCAAGCAACTATCCTTAGAGGAAAAGACCAACGAGTCACATACCCCCTGCACATCCGCGCGATACATACGCACTTTATGATACGCCCGCGTTTCCCGGAACATAGAATCAGTATTCAAATAATAGGTATACATTTGCAATGTATCGGCATGCATAAACAAACTGTCACCTTGTGAATAATCCACTACTACCGCTTTTTTAGTAGCAAAAGCATACTTGGTCAATTCATTATAATAACAATAATCACCAGTCAGCATATTCTTGTTTACTGTATCTGTCATGATCACATTATCAAACGCCTCCCCGTATCCTTTTACACGATCATAAAACAGACTGTCTCCTATCAAACGCTTCCCCTCATTGGTCAGCACGGAACGGTCCAACAATTCTGCCTGCCCTATCTGAGTATTATAAAAACCCAATTCTGAATAAATATGGTTAGCATCACTGACAATATCAGACGGGCCAAGGATATTAGCAATTTTGGTTGCTGTGCTGTATCGTAATGTATCGGAAGTCAAAGTAAACTTAGGATTGACCAACTTCACATCATAATTGAACACAGATATTTTGGTAGCCGGACTATATTCCCCCCATTCCGAAGTCAATACATTTTCCTCGTCCATCAATGTCCCGCCATCAAAGTAGTATCCCAAATTATAAATACGATCGTAATTTAAACTATCTGTCAACAAAGTCGTGTTCTTGTTTTCCATACGCACATTATAGCGTACCTGGCAATCTGGGTATTCCCGTCATAAAACAAATAGTCCCCATACAGAAACAAGGTATCCCCCTGCACCATCTTCACATTGTCAAAAGCTTCCAGCGAATTCGTTTTCTACATAGAAACAAGCACTGTCACAATACATATATACACTGTCGTGACGGAACGCAACGTTTCCAATCAGAATCTGTGCATCCGGGTCTGGATTCAACGGACTTTTCTTCAACACATCCGAATGCAACAGATACACCTTTACTTTTAGCCGGTTCTGTTCCCCTTTTTTAGCTGGTCTCACTTGAGCCAGCAAGCAAAAAGCCGAACAAGGCACAGGACACTTACCACAAGTATCCTATGCCTGCCCGAAGAGTATGTATTTCTTTCTTTTCCAAGCATATACTTTATACACTACATTATTTCTTTACCCAACCTGGATATTTGAAATCACATTTCTGCCACTTCTCATTAATACGCACATAGGTATGTTTTTTGTTTATCCTTGATCCACTTGTCAAGTTTTTCTTCACTGCGTTTTTCCATCACGATGCCTTTCAGGCGTTGGTAGTCTTCCGTAATGGTTGCCTTATGCCCGTTCAAGCGGGTTTTCAATTTCACGATAGCACAAATTTCCTTTCCTTTTGCATTAATCATGGTAAAAGATGTGGAAATTTCCCCCACATTCATGCCTTCCACCATCTTTGCGGCCTCTTGTGACACCTGTGCCAATTGTTGCATTTCAAAACGCGCCGTACCAGTCTGCGGATTCGCCATCAACCATGGTTGTTACGCGTATCCTTATCGTGAGAGATATAAGTAGCGGCATCATCAAAAGTAAATTTCTCATTACGGATATCATTGGCAATAGAATCCAGACGTAACAAGGCTGCTTCCAAATCTTTTTCATCCACTTTCGGTTTTAACAAGATATGGCGGGTATTGATACGGTCACCACGTTTTTCGATCAACTGGATAATATGGAAGCCAAATTCAGACTCCACAATCTTGGATACCTTGTTAGGGTCTTGCAGATTGAATGCCACATTCGCATATTCAGGTACCAACTCAGCCCTGCCCATAAATCCGAGTTCACCACCACGACGGCGTGAACCTTCATCTTCCGAATACAGACGCGCCAAAGTAGAGAAAGCTATTTCACCGGAAGTAACACGTTCCGTATAGTCACGCAAAGTCTTCTTCACACGCTCAATTTCTTCCTGCGGAATCTTAGGTTCCATAGTAATGATCTGCACTTCTACCTGAGTAGGAATAAAAGGAATACTGTCTTGAGGAAGATCCTTGAAATAACGACGGACTTCGGCCGGAGTAATCTTGATATCCCCCACAATCTGCTGCTGCATTTTCTGTACCGTTTTTCCATCACGTATATTCTCGCGGAGCATTTCGCGTATTTGTGTAGAAGTCTTATTATAATATTCTTCTACTTTTTCCTTAGAACCAATCTGATCAATCAGCCATTTGTACGTCTTTCCACATCACTGATAATTTCCTGTTCGGAAACCTCAATACTATCAATAGCAGCCTGATGAAGGAATAGTTTCTGAATAGCAAGCTGTTCCGGAATAATACAATACGGATCACCATCGAACTTGCGTCCTTCATACTGGGCATTCAGACGCTCATTCTCTACATCCGATTTAAGAATGGCCTCGTCACCTACTACCCATACAACCTCATCTATCACATTGTCCTGCCCGTATACAGAAACGGCAGCAAACAGCATCAACACCAGTGCATAAACTTTGGTACACATCAATTTATTCATTTGAATTCAAATAATAGTAATTAATCTTGTTCCTATCTGAAGCACGTTGGTATAACTCTTCTTTGACTTTATTTATAAAATCAACCCGCTTCAGATTTATTAAAATCTCCTTAATTTCTTTTCTTGCAAAATCCAACGGCCTCTGTTCATCCTTACCCAAGAATTCTTCCACATGCAGAAAATAGCAAAACGCCGTGTCTTTTACTTCTATATTCCGGTTCTTGTCCAAATAATTCTCATCCGTATCAAGCGTTTTCAAAGGATCTTGACAGCAATATCGGACAATGGCAGCCATCGGTCATAAAAGTAATCATAGCTTACCGCATTACGTAAGCTGTATTTTCCAAATTCTCAATAGCATCCTGGTTATTCTTCTTATACCACTTGCGCACACTCGCCAAATCCTGAGAATGGAGAGGTACTTTTATAAACAATCCTTTCACAAAAGGATGTTCCGTATGAAACAGCTCCTTATTTTTCTCATAATAAGCGCTGATTTCCTCATCACTTATCTCATTTGCCAATTTCTGATTAACCAGTTCCTCCTGATACGTATGCATAATCAACGCCCTGCGATAGTTTTCCACCAGCTTGGCAATCTTCGCGTTATCAGGAATATTCCCTTCCGCCTTATCAAAAAGCAGCACATCTTCCACCCAATTCCTTATATAGTGTTCGGCAAACAAGACACTATCATCTTTTGAAATATTAAAAGGAAGTGCAGCCTGCAAGTCTTCTTTATAGAGATATTCACCGGCTACTTCCACTAAAGGAGTTTTTCCCTTATGGTCGTGCTCCGGACCGCACCCCGACAAAACACCCGCAATAACAAGTAACACTCCCCAGTTTTTCACGATATTCATATAACATTAAAATAGTGAACGAAGATACTGCAATAATTAATTACTTCCGTTATTATTAACTGTTTTTAAAACCTCTTGGTTAATTTCAACCTTATATTTCCGCTTTAAATCTTTCAACCAGGCATCCTGATAAACAGCCTGATAATCTTTGATAACCGCATCCTTTACGTCCTCATAACTCTCCGGACCTTTTTTCTGTTTCTTTCCCATCACAAAAACATAAGGCAAAGCGGGATCGGGCTGAAAGTCACCACATTTAAAACCAGCTTATCAATATATCTATTGGTTCCTATCTGAAAGACACCTGCTTCTATACGAGCTTTGGGAAAAGAAGCGTTTCCAATCAGTCTATGCAATACATCTTCCCATTGGGATACCGGCTTTCTTTTCAGTTGTTTCTTAATGCAGAAGCCATCTTTTTATCCTTACAATGAATCACTGCTCCACGGTAGTGCGGCAAATCCCAAGAATAATCCGATTTATGCTGTTTGAAAAAATGCTCCAAGTCACTTTCCTGCCAAGTTCCATCACCCGACTGATATTTTTGCGATAAACAGGCTGCAAGTAACCCATCATGTAATTCCTGCACCTGAAATGCCAGCCTTTCCCTCTGCCCGGCAGAAAGTTCCTGCCAGGTACGATTACCATTTTTCTCCAGATAATTCAATAATTGTTCCCGTTTCTCTTCAAAACTAATTCCAGCTTGCGGTCTATCCATTTTATAATATGAATTCCCATAGGAGAATAAAAAGGAGCTGAAATCTTATTCTTTTCCAGAGAAGCCAGTTTATCTATCCATTCTTGCATATTTTTATTCACAGGCATCCAAGGTAACAGCCCTCCCATATTCTTACAAGTCGTATCATCTGAATACCGGCAAGCCAACGCAGAAAAATCCGCATCTCCCTGCAATGCTGCATAAACAGAATCCATTTGCTGCAATACCCTCAATTCATCTTGACGACCGACATTCTGAGGCAGGTATTTACTGATATGAGCAATTCTTATCCAATCATTCGCCTGTAAGCGTTGCTCACTTCGCAGGTATAGCTGACGAACTGTCTGCTCTTCCTTCTCAGCATCCACCAGATATTTTTTCAGCAGCTTACCACGATACCAAGCCATCTGCCTGCGGAATGCCGATAAAGTATCAATTCCCGTATCATGAGCATAGCGTACTTTTAATTTATAGTTGATAAAAGAAGATAGAAAAGAATCCGGAGTACGCTTATGGCTTTTACGAAAATAGTATTCAAATTCAGTGCGTTTTACCGGTTCTCCACCAATAGATAACACAACTTCTCCTTGCGCCCGCATTTTGAACGCGAACACAAGGAGAAGCGACAGAATACCGACAACTCTACGCGGCATCATTTATAAGTTTTTATTGAGGACGGCTATAGTTAGGAGCCTCACTGGTTATAGCGACATCATGCGGATGACTTTCCAGGACACCTGCATTCGTGATGCGAGTAAATTTGGCATCGTGCAACTGCTCTATATTGCAGCGCCACAGTATCCCATACCCGCACGAAGACCGCCTACCAACTGATAGATTACTTCATACAAAGTACCTTTATAAGGAACACGGGCTGCAATACCTTCCGGAACCAGTTTTTTCACATCAGCAGTTCCACTCTGGAAATAACGGTCTTTCGAGCCATTCTCCATCGCTTCCAAAGAACCCATGCCCCGATAAGACTTGAATTTACGTCCGTTGAAGATAATTGTATCACCCGGTGACTCTTCCGTTCCGGCAACCAGCGAACCAATCATCACACTGTACCCACCGGCAGCCAAAGCCTTCACTACATCTCCCGAATAACGCAGACCACCGTCGGCAATCAAAGGTATACCGGTGCCTTTCAGTGCTTTGGCAACATCATATACGGCAGAAAGCTGAGGAACACCCACACCGGCAACCACACGGGTAGTACAGATAGAGCCCGGACTATCCCGACTTTCACCCCGTCCGCACCGGCTTCCACCAGCATCTTGGCGGCTTCGCCCGTAGCGATATTACCTACACAATATCAATGTTCGGGAAGCGTTTCTTGGCCTCTTTCAATTTTTCAATCACATACATGGAATGTCCGTGGGCAGTATCAATAACGATAGCATCCGCACCGGCATCCACCAAAGCCTGCATACGATCCAATGTATCGGCAGTCACACCTACACCGGCAGCTACGCGCAAACGGCCTTTGGCATCCTTGCAAGCCATCGGTTTATCCTTTGCTTTTGTAATATCTTTATAGGTAATAAGACCTACCAGTTTACCGTCCTTATCTACCACAGGCAATTTTTCAATCTTATGTTCTTGCAGAATCTGCGAAGCAGCCTCCATGTCAGTGGACTGGTTGGTAGTCACAATGTTCTCCTTCGTCATTACCTCATCAATACGTTTGTCCATATCCTTCTCAAAACGAAGGTCACGGTTCGTCACAATACCTACCAAATATCTTTCATCGTCTACTACAGGGATACCGCCGATTCTATATTCAGACATCAACGCAAGTGCATCTCTCACAGTAGATCCTCTCTTGATAGTTACGGGATCATAAATCATACCGTTTTCCGCACGTTTCACTATAGCTACCTGACGTGCCTGTTCTTCAATAGACATGTTTTTGTGAATCACACCGATCCCCCCTTCACGGGCAATGGCAATGGCCATTTTCGCTTCCGTAACCGTATCCATAGCGGCAGTCACAAAGGGAACTTTCAACTCGATGTTGCGTGAGAACTTAGTCGTGAGTTCGACTGTTTTGGTAAAACTTCAGAATAGGCAGGGATCAACAATACATCGTCGTAGGTTAATCCGTCCATTACGATTTTATCTGCAATAAATGACATAGGGCTTTATGCGTTTAGATTTTATTGCGTGCAAATATACGCATTTTATTCAATATGGGAAAACGATGGAATATTTTTTTGTTAAGAAGAAAGGAATTTTAGTAGAACATGTCTTCCTTTATATCTTCCCCTGCATTTTGCAAGGATAACTCAACAACTTACTCTATCTCATCCCTAATAACAAATAATAAAAAGAAAGCTGTCTATATAATGAATGTGACACTGATACAAGAAAAGCCAGACTTGGAGTTATGCAAGCCCGGCTTTCTTATTATTATCAAAACAACCAAAGATAAATCAATTTGCCATTTCAGAAATAAACTTAATACGAACCAACCGGATTTCATCCTCGGTATAGTCATCACCCAGCTCATCCATCGCGTCATCTATTTTATCTGTTGTAGATTCCTTGAAGTAATCATAAATATCGTTCAAATGGTCTTCATCCATAATTCCTCTAGGAAGTAATCAATATTCAGCTTAGTCCCCGAATAAACGATAGCCTCTACTTCATCCAATAATTCACCGAACTCCAATCCCTTTGACACAGCAATGTCGTCCAAGGCCACCTTCCGGTCAATAGCCTGAATGATGGACACCTTCAGTTTGGATTTATTGGCCACTGTACGGACACGCAAATCCTCCGGACGCTCTATTTCATTTTCCTCACAATGCTTCTTTATCAATACGCAGAACTCCTGGCCATAACGTTTTGCCTTTCCAGCACCTACGCCCGGAATATTCTGCAATTCTTCCAAAGTCACCGGATAAATAGTAGCCATCGCCTCCAAAGAAGGATCCTGGAAAATAACATACGGCGGCACATCCAGTTTCTTGGACAGCTTCTTACGCAAATCTTTCAACATAGAGTAAAGCACAGGGTCTACTGCACAAGAAGCACCTCCCCGAACCGGAGTTTCTTCTTCCTCCTCCTCGAAATCATTATCTTCAACAATCTTGAAGGATTTCGGTTTTTTCAAGAATTTATGTCCTTCGGGAGTAACCTTCAATAGACCGTAATTCTCTACGTCTTTACTTAAATAACCCGCTATCAAAGCCTGACGGATGACAGCATTCCACATTTTTTCTTCTTCTCCCATGCCTGAACCGAATACTTCCAGTTCTTCATGTTTATGAGCAAGTACTTCTGACGTTTCCTTACCCAAAAAGAATATCAATTATATAATCTGCTTTAAAGTTTTCTTTCACTGCTATGATTGCTTCAATCACAGCACATAATGAATCCTGAGCCTCCACTTGCTTTTTAGGATTTAAACAATTATCACAATTTCCACAATTCTCCTCTGTATATTCTTCCCCAAAATAATGTAACAATGATTTACGACGGCATATAGAAGACTCTGCGTATGCAGCTGTTTCCAACAGCAACTGTTTACCGATTTCCTGCTCTGCCACAGGCTTTCCCTGCATAAACTTCTCCAGCTTCTGCAAGTCCTTGTTAGAATAGAACGTAATACACTGACCTTCCCCTCCGTCACGACCGGCTCTCCCCGTTTCCTGATAATAACCTTCCAGACTTTTCGGAATATCATAATGTATCACAAAGCGCACATCGGGTTTGTCAATTCCCATCCCAAAAGCGATGGTAGCTACAATCACATCTATATCCTCTTTCAAGAACCCGTCTTGATTGGCTGTGCGTGTAGCAGAATCCATACCGGCATGATAAGCACGCGCATTGATTCCGTTAGCTTGAAGCACTTCAGCCAATTCTTCCACCTTCTTACGGCTCAAACAGTAGATAATACCTGATTTACCTGGATTAGCTTGATAAACTTGATAATATCCCTGTCAATATTATTTGTCTTCGAGCGCACTTCGTAATACAGGTTCGGACGATTGAAAGAGGACTTGAACTCCTGCGCATCCTGCATACCCAAATTTTCTGAATATCCATACGCACTTTCGGAGTTGCAGTAGCAGTAAGGGCAATCACCGGCGCTTTCCTATTTCATTGATAATAGGACGGATACGACGGTACTCCGGACGGAAGTCATGCCCCCATTCCGAAATACAGTGTGCTTCATCCACCGCATAAAATGAAATCTTCACTCCTTTCAAGAAATCTACATTCTCCTCCTTTGTCAAAGATTCGGGAGCAACGTAGAGCAATTTGGTTTTGCCGCTCAGGATATCCGATTTAACCTGGTCTATAGCCGATTTGTTCAATGACGAATTAATAAAGTGTGCTACTCCGTCCTCCTCACTGAAATTACGCATGGCATCCACCTGGTTTTTCATCAATGCAATTAAAGGAGATATAACGATTGCTGTTCCATCCATGATAAGGGATGGCAACTGATAGCATAACGATTTACCACCGCCCGTAGGCATCAAAACAAATGTATCATTTCCGGCAAGCAGATTACGGATGATCGCTTCCTGATTACCTTTGAAAGTATCAAATCCAAAATACTTTTTTAATGCGTCCGTTAAATTTATATTCTCCGTCATTGTATCAATAGTTTTTCACGGTTTTCCCGATTTCTTGTTTTACATCTTTTGTTGCCTAACAAAGTTATAAACAAGTTCTCAAATTACACGAATATTTCGGGTAATATTTTTCAGAAGAATTGCATTTTTTCTTTCTCTCTCCCTTTATATCTTGATACTAAGCTGTTTGCATCCGCGAGATATTCGCTTTTCCCATCTGCTGTTTTGCAAAATCAAGTGTCACTTCATACTTTTCGCTTTCTGAGAGGAATTTCAAACATAACGTCCATCATGATCGTTTCCACAATGGAACGTAATCCGCGTGCTCCTAACTTATACTCAATAGCTTTGTCTACAATATATTCGAATACTTCGGGCTGAAATTCCAGCTTGACTCCATCCATTTCAAATAATTTAATATACTGCTTGATAATGGAATTCTTCGGTTCCGTCAAGATATTGCGCAAAGCGGTTCTATCCAACGGATTCAGGTAAGTCAAAATGGGCAGACGGCCTATGATTTCAGGAATCAGCCGAATGATTTCAAATCCTGAGGGGCAATATATTGCATCAAGTTGCCACGGTCTATCTTCACCACGTCCTTCGCCGCACTATAACCTACCACATGCGTATTCAAACGTTGTGCAATTTTGCGTTCAATACCATCAAACGCCCCACCACAAATAAACAGAATGTTTTTCGTATTGACCGGAATCATTTTCTGGTCGGGGTGTTTACGTCCTCCCTGAGGCGGTACATTCACTATAGATCCTTCCAACAATTTCAACAGACCTTGTTGTACACCTTCACCACTTACATCACGAGTAATGGAGGGGTTATCTCCTTTACGGGCAATCTTGTCAATCTCATCAATAAATACGATGCCTCTTTCAGCTTCCGCCACATTATAATCTGCCACTTGAAGCAAACGGGTTAAAAGACTCTCAATATCTTCACCCACATAACCGGCCTCTGTCAGCACGGTGGCATCAACAATGGTAAACGGCACATGCAATAATTTGGCAATAGTGCGTGCCAGCAACGTTTTTCCCGTCCCCGTACTACCTACCATAATGATATTGGACTTTTCAATCTCGATATCATCCTTATCCACTTTTTGGAGCAGACGCTTGTAATGATTGTACACGGCAACGGAAAGATAGCGTTTCGCGTCATCTTGACCAATAATGTATTGGTCAAGAAATTCTTTAATTTCCTTTGGTTTCGGAAGTTCCTTCAAGTTCAACTCACCCGGTGCACCTTTTTTTTTTGATGCATGGCCTCCTGCATAATTTCATATGCCTGCTCCGAGCAACTGTCACAAATGCAACCGTTCATTCCGGTTATCAGAAATCCGACTTCATTTTCCGAACGTCCGCAGAAACTACATTTCCTTCTACTGTTTCTAGGTGTTTTATTATCTTCCAATGTTTATTCCTTTAAATATTCAAGTTTCCCTAATGCGTCTTTAAAAAAGAAGCCTACATTAAATGATAGCAGAAACTTGAGTTGTTTTTAGTACTGTTATTCTTTTCAAATGGAAATAAATACATTATAGAGTAGCCGGTTTGCGTGACAGCACCTCATCAATCATACCATATTCCTTAGCCTCCTGAGCTGTCATCCAGTAGTCACGGTCAGAGTCCGCCCATACTTTGTCAAAATCCGTATGAGAGTGATCTGCAATAATGGTATACAGTTCTTTCTTCAACTTTTGGATTTCACGGGCCGTGATCTCAATATCCGAAGCCTGTCCTTGCGCGCCTCCCATCGGCTGATGAATCATCACGCGTGAGTGAGTCAACGCAGAACGTTTACCTTCTGTTCCCGCAACCAACAGCACGGCAGCCATCGAAGCGGCCATACCTGTACAGATCGTGGCAACATCACTATTGATGAACTGCATGGTATCATAAATACCTAATCCAGCGTAAACAGATCCTCCGGGAGAATTGATATAAATAGATATATCTTTACCAGACTCTACTGAGTCCAAATATAAAAGCTGCGCCTGGAGTGTATTAGCTGTATAATCATCAATCTGTGTACCCAGAAAAATAATTCTGTCCATCATCAGTCGGGAAAACACATCCAACTGAGTCACATTCAACTGACGCTCCTCCAAAATATAAGGATTCAGATATCCTTGCGACTTGATGACATCATCCAGCACCATACTGTTCATACCCAAATGCTTGGTAGCAAATTTTCTAAAATCATCCATAATCTAATGGTTTAGTTATTAGTAACAAAAAAGGGTTTTCAACCCCTATTTTTCAAACAAACAAAAGTACAAAAAAATACGGTTAACGTATCTAATACTCTTATCTATAACGAAAATTTATGGTCAAAAACCCTTTTTTTAGAAAGTTTTAGCAATCACTTACTTCGACTTACTAAGTTATTATTCAAACATTTTGTTGAATTCTTCCATAGAAACCGTTTTGTGGTTCAAAGTAGCCTTAGCTTCAATGCGGCAGAAAGTTTGCTTTCAGCAGCACGGTTTACCAAACCTTCTACAGATTCCTGCTTCTTCAACATTTCTTTTGCATAGTTCTCTAGAACATCTTCAGGGATATTCAACATTCCGTATTGAGCAAACTGAATACGAGTTGCTTCCTTGGCCATATTCATCACATCAGCTTGTTCCACTTTAATATCATTATTCTTGAGCAATTGCTCTTTAATCAGATGCCAAGTCAGCTCTTCAATACTCTTGTCATAGTTTTCAGCGACAAAAGCTTCACCCTTCTCTTCATTATTCAGCAACATGATACGCTTCAGCAACGCGTCGGGGAATTCCAACTTACCAATCTTGTTAACCAAATATTCACGAACATCAATCAAGAATTTATAATCGCTATCTGATTCGAACTGCTTTGCAATTCCTTCTTTGATCTTAGCGCGAAATTCTTCCTCACTGCTTACAGCGCCTTCGCCAAATACATTATCGAACAATTCCTGATTCAACTCAGCGGGAACCATACGGGTAATCTCTTCAATCTGGAAACTGAAGTTACCTTTCACACCAGCAACTTCCTCTTTCTTAATCTTCAATAAAGAAGAAAGTTCAGCTTCATTATTATCAAATGCTACAGCAGGGTTAAATACCAGTACATCATTTACTTTAGCACCGTTAAATATAGCCTTTTGCTCATCATTCTTCATATAAGCCGGCATCATTACCGCACCTTCTACCTGAATACCGCCTTCTTTAGTATTTCCATTTTCATCCAATTCAGCCAACAGACCTTTAATCATGTCTTTGTCTTCATACTGCTCTACTTTATCATATTTTGCAGCACGCTGAGTGTACATTTTAACTTGCTGGTCTATCAGTTCGTCTGAAACTTCGATCGTATAGTAATCAATTGTATCTGCTGATGAGATTTCTGCTGTGAATTCAGGAGCCAAAGCAATATCAAATACAAATTCGAAAATCTTCCTGAGTATCGAAATCAATAGGAGCCATCTTCTCTTCGTTAGGCAACGGCATACCCAACATATTCACTTTATTATCGCGGATATATTCGTTTACCTTTTCCTGCATCATTTTGTCAACCTCTTCTACAAGAACAGACTTACCAAACTGTTTTTTAATCAAACTCATAGGCACCATACCCGGACGGAAACCCGGAAT
>ENA-OQIM01000304-OQIM01000304.1-human-gut-metagenome-genome-assembly--contig:-NODE-304-length-18057-cov-6.953318_pt1 | contig 18057 bp, 19 predicted proteins | sample MGYA00242579_ERZ504744 | MGnify/ENA primary metagenome ERZ504744 (study PRJEB26092, sample SAMD00036441) | human gut metagenome | host: Homo sapiens | study: EMG produced TPA metagenomics assembly of...
GCCGCCGGCAGGCGTTCCGCAGACCGCCGCAACATGATGGCCTACACCCGTGAGGCCGGCTTCGGCGACGAAGTCAAGCGTCGTATCGTCCTCGGCACCTACGCCCTGTCCGCCGGCTACTACGATGCCTGGTACGGCTCCGCGCAGAAAGTCCGCACCCTGATCATCGACGACTTCAAGAAGGCCTTCGAAAAGGTCGACGTGCTCGTCGGCCCGACCAGCCCGGTCACCGCCTTCAAGTTCGGCGAGAAGACCGAGGACCCGATGGCCATGTACGCCATCGACATCACCACCATTCCGGCCAACCTCGCCGGCGTGCCGGCAATGAGCATCCCGGCCGGCCTGAGCGACGACGGCCTGCCGGTCGGCTTCCAGTTCCTCGCCCCGCAGCAGCGCGACGAGGTCATGTACAAGCCCGCCGCCGCTCTCGAAGCGGCCCTCGAGGAAAGCTGGAACGGCCCGATCTGGCAGTCCCTGAAGACCCCGTGGCTCGACGGACTGGACAAGTAGGAAGCATCGGAGGAAAGAAAACAAAATGGCTGAAAAGTTGATGAAGTACGCCGATGCCGTCAAGAAGTTCGACCCGGTCATCGGTCTGGAAACCCACGTGGAGCTGTCCACCACCACGAAGCTGTTCTGCCCGGCCGAAGTCCACTTCGGCGGCGAGCCGAACACCCAGCTCACCCCGGTGAGCCTCGGCCTGCCGGGCTCCCTGCCGGTGGTCAACAAGACCGCCGTCGATTACGCGATCAAGCTGGGTCTCGCCCTGCACTGCGAAATCGCCGAATGGAGCCAGTTCGCCCGTAAGAACTACTTCTACCCGGACATGCCGCGCGATTACCAGATCTCGCAGTATGACAAGCCGACCAACGGCAACGGCTACCTCGACGTGGAGCTTGAGGACGGCACCATCTTCCGTGTGCCGATCGAGCGCGCCACATCGAAGACGACGCCGGCAAGAACACCCACGTCGGTGGCGCTGACGGCCGTATCGAAGGCGCCGACCACTCGCTGGTCGACTACAACCGCGCCGGCGTGCCGCTGATCGAAATCGTGACCAAGCCGATCGAAGGCGCAGGAGACCGCGCCCCCGAAATCGCAGGCGCCTACATGCGCGCCATCCGCGACATCGTGCGTGCGCTGAACATCTCCCATGCCCGCATGGAGCAGGGCAACATGCGCGCCGACGTGAACGTGTCGCTGCGCAACAGCCCGTCCGATCCGTTCGGCACCCGTTCCGAAACCAAGAACGTGAACTCGTTCCGTGGCATCGAGAAGACTATCCAGTACGAGATCCGCCGTCAGGCGCCATCCTTTCCGAAGGCGGCGAGATTCTGCAGGAGACCCGTCACTGGGACGAGGCCTCGCAGACCACCGCCGGCGGCCGCGTGAAGTCCGACGCCGACGACTACCGCTACTTCCCGGATCCGGATCTGGTGATGCTGCACATCACCAAGGAGCACATCGAGGAGATGAAGGCCCAGATGCCGGAAATGCCTCGTGAGCGCCGCAACCGCCTGAAGGGCGAGTGGGGCTTCAACGATCTGGAGATGCGCGACGTGCTCAACGCCGACGCGCTGGACCTGCTCGAGGACACCGTCAAGGCCGGCGCTTCCGCCTCGGGCGCCAAGAAGTGGTGGCTGGGCGAGCTGTCCCGCGAAGCCAACAACAAGGGCGTGAGCCTTGAAGAGCTGCCGATCACCCCGGCCGACGTCGCCGAGGTCGAGAAGCTCATCGCCGACGGCAAGCTCAACGACAAGCTCGCCAAGCAGACCGTCGCAGGCGTGCTCGCCGGCGAAGGCACTCCGGACGAGGTCGTCAAGAAGCACGGCTTCCAGGTCGTTTCCGACGACGGCGCGCTCGAAAAGGCCGTCGACGAGGCACTCGCGGCCAACCCGGACATCGTCGAGAAGCTCAAGAGCGGCAACATGAAGCCGATGGGCGCGATTATCGGCGCTGTCATGCGCGCCACCCGCGGCCAGGCCGACGCGAAGGCCGTTACCAAGATCGTGATGGGCAAGATCAAGTGACATTCCGGCGATTGCCGAACGTTGCCTGATTGATGGCATCGAAAGGCGTGCGTTTTTGCGATGAGAGGAATCGTAAAAACGCACGCCTTTCTGCATTTTGTTGCTTTTTATCTGCTTTTACATGCCTTTTCATACGATTCACGCGTCGGCTGGGGAGGTTTCACAGGGATTTTGCCTAACAAAACTCCCAGCTGGCGTTCAGTCGGGTACAATACCGTCGGTATGGGTGCGGCGAGGGACCGCGCCGAGAAACATAGGGAACGATAATCATGTCAGAGTACGCTGAAACCACAGCGAAGGAACAGACGACGGACCAGCGGGCGAGGGAGCTGCCGGAACGCATCGTCATTCCGCCCATCAAGGGCGAGATGGTGCACTTGCGCCCCGCCACCATCGACGACATCGCACGCATGGAGGTCATTGAGGCGTACGTCGGCGCATCCGGCATCACCGGCAAGGACCGCGTGGCCGAACGTGGCGCTGTGAACGCGTGGGTGCGTCGTTCCGTGGCATGGTCCAATGGCGAAAAATCGAACGAATCCGGCGTGGGGGATCCGGAATCTCGTCGTACCATCGCATGGTCCATCGTCACCGAAGCCGACCATGACGGCGACGGCGAGCTTGACGCGGCCTCTTCCGACAACGTGATCGGCATGATCTTCCTCATCGACATCGACGGCTGGGCACGTTCCGCCCGCATCCAAGTGGTGCTCGGCAAGGACTACCGCGGCCGCGGCTACTCGCGAGACATCATGCCCCGCGTGATGACGTACGGCTTCGCGCCGGAACCGGCGGGCCTCGGCATGCACCGCATTTGGGTGGCCGTGCCGGAACAGAACACGCGTTCCGTATCCGTCTACCAGTCGCTCGGCTTCGTGCCGTCCGGCCGTTCGCGCGATGCCCTGTGGAACGCGTCGGAGAACCGTTACCAGGACCTCATCGTCATGGACACGCTCGTCGACGAATTCGACCCGATCCGCTCGCTCGACGCGTTCGGCATGCACGTGATCGAAGACAATCCGGGCGTCAAGGAGGCGTTGAGCGCCCGCGAACACTCGATCGCCATCCAACTCAACTCCGTACATAAGGGCGATGCGGACGATGCCGCAGCGGCAGGCCAGAGTGGAGACACGGCGCAGACCTCCGCCGACGAGACGTCTGCCGCGCCATCGCAGGAATCGCAGCCGAACGAAGCATCCGGAACGGCGAAGACGGACCAGAAGGCCGGCGATGCCGACAACAACTGGCCGTACAGCTCGGATGAGCGCAAAACCTCGAAGGATGCTTGGTGGCGCACGCTTGGACGTGGCCGCAAGCGCGACACGGAAGGCAGACGATGAGCGCCGAGGACCTCGACAACTACGAAACCGACGCCGAGCTGTCCCTATACAAGGAATACCGCGACGTCATCAAACTGTTCACCTACGTTGTGGAGACCGAGCGCCGCTTCTATCTGCCAACAAGGTCGATTTCAACGTGCGTTCCGCCGGCCAGGACGTCTACTTCGACGTGCGGCTGACCGACGCGTGGGTGTGGGACGTCTACCGTTCCAGCCGTTTCGTCAAGAACGTGCGCATCGTCACGTTCAAGGACGTGAACGTCGAGGAAGTGCAGAAAACCGACATCGACATTCCCGACAGCATGTAGCAGACCTACGGAAAACCAGTCTTCGGCGGAAGCGTACGGCTGGTTTTCCTTCTATCAGGGCGATTGCTGTCGGACTTGGCGGTGATTTTGTGTGCATGCGCACAGGTGCGCTGTGCGTTTCCCTACCTTCGGGTAGAATATCTTCGATTTTGTTTGTAAGGAGACTTCAAAGTGACGCAAAAGCAATCCGTGGTCATCATCGGTGGCGGCCCTGCCGGCCTGACTGCCGCTTGGGAGCTCGTCAAGGACGGTGGCTCCGAACAGTACGACGTGACCGTGCTGGAAGCCACCCGCGAATTCGGCGGCATCTCCCGCACCGTCAAGCATGACGGCAATCGTATGGATATCGGCGGCCACCGCTTCTTCTCGAAGGACGACCGCATCATGGACTGGTGGAAGGACGTTCTGCCGCTGCAGGGCGCACCCAGCTATGATGACAAGAAGCTCCACCGCGAGCATGATATGGAGCCGGGTGGCCCGGATCCGGAAATCGAAGACAAGGTGATGCTCAAGCGCCACCGCGTGTCCCGCATCTACTGGAACCGCCACTTCCTCGACTACCCGATTTCCCTGAGCGCCAACACCCTGAAGGCCATGGGCTTCAAGCTCACCATGGTCGCCGGCTTCAGCTACCTGAAGTCCATGGTGCACAAGCTGCCGGAAACCAACCTGGAGAACTTCTACATCAACCGTTTCGGCCGTAAGCTCTACTCCATGTTCTTCGAGGGCTACACCGAGAAGCTGTGGGGCCGTCACCCGTCCGAAATCTCCGCCGACTGGGGCGCACAGCGCGTCAAGGGCCTGAGCATCATGGGCGTGCTGAAGAACGCCTTCCAGAAGCTCCTGCCGAAGAAGCGCGACAACTCCGAAGTCGAAACCTCCCTCATCGAGGAATTCTGGTATCCGAAGCTCGGCCCGGGCCAGCTGTGGGAAACCGTCGAATCCAACTGCGAAGCCGCCGGCGTGAAGGTCATCACCGACGCCAATGTGGTGGAAATTCGCCAGAAGGACGGCAAGATCGCATCCGTCGTGTACGAGGATTCCGAAGGCAACCGCACCGAAATGGCCGCGGACGACTTCATTTCCTCCATGCCGGTCAAGGACCTTGTCAACGCCGTGGACGCCTCCGACCAGCCGGCTCCGAAGGATATGACCGAAATCGCCAACGGCCTGCCGTACCGCGATTTCGTCACCGTCGGCCTGCTCGTCAAGCACCTGCGCCTGACCAACACCACCGACATTCCGACCCTCGGCAACCCGCCGATCGTGCCGGATTGTTGGATTTACGTGCAGGATCCGGGCTACAAGGTCGGCCGTCTGCAGATCTTCAACAACTGGAGCCCGTACCTGGTCAAGGACGTCGACAACACCGTGTGGATCGGTCTCGAATACTTCTGCGAGGAAGGCGACTCCTTCTGGAACATGACCGACGAGGAAGCCACCAAGTTCGCCATCCAGGAGCTCACCCGCATGCAGGTCATCAACGGCCCGCAGGACGTGCTCGACTCCCACCGCGAACGCGTCAAGAAGGCTTACCCGGCCTACTTCGACACCTACGACCGCATGCCCGAACTCGTCGACTACCTCGACTCCTTCGGCAACCTGTACTGCGTTGGCCGTAACGGACAGCACCGTTACAACAACATGGACCACTCCATGGCCACCGCCATCGAAGCCGTCAAGGACATCAAGAGCGGCGAAACGTCGAAAGACAACGTGTGGTCGGTCAACACTGACAAGTCCTACCACGAAGAAAAGTAGAAAAATAAATAACGCGTGCGCATACGCCCTTTCTCCGGCGCTCGACGTACCTTTGTACGCCTTCGGCCTCAGACGGGCGTCTTCGCACGCGTTATTTATTTTTCGCAGCGTAACTTTGATCAAGCCCATGCTTTTTGGCATGGGCTTTTTCATTGCGATTTTCATTGCGATTGCGCGGTGCGCGGACCGCACGGGCGGACCGCGCGTGCCCGCTTCGCGTTGGTCTGGGTTGCGTTGTATGGTTAGGACAGTTCAAAAACCGCGATGTTTCGCGGCGGACTTTTCATTCGACGGAAATTTTCCGCAATTCTTTTTTACAGCTGTCGCGGGCGCATGCCTGTGGAAGCCAAGGAAAGGCAACTACCAGTGGCAACAAGCCCTAATCTCGATGATATGAAACTGCCCGAGCTCAAGGAGCTCGCCAAGCAGATGGGACTTCGTGGTGTCTCCACCATGCGCAAGACCGAACTGATCGCAACACTTCAAGCCGCCCGTTCCGGCGGCCAGGCTCCGGCCGGCGTCACCGTGCGCGCGCCAAAGTCCGCTCCCGCCGCAGACGCTGAGGTCAAATCGGCAAAGGACAAGAAGGCCGATGAAGCCAAGCAGGAGGAACGCCCCGTCCGTGCCAAGCAGGCCAAGTCCGCGGAATCCTCCGAAGTCGCGGATGCCGTGGCAGCGGTGGACGCGTTGAAGCCGAACGATGAAGCGCCGAAGCGTCGTCGCCATCGTGACGCCGAAGCCGGCGCCGACCTGCTCGCCGAACTGGGCCTTGACGATGCCGCTCCGAAGCAGGATGACCGCCGTCGCCGTCGTGATGACGACCGTAGGGACGATTTCGAGCCGCGTCGCCGCCGTCGCGTGGCGGACGGGCCGAAGAGCGAAGACGTCGTGCGCGACCTTGATGACATCCTCGCCACGCTGCCGTCGCAGGAAGATGCCGACGATGATAAGCGTCGCGACGAGACCGAAGACAACGAATACCGTCACAGCCGTGGACGCAACGATCGCCGTGGCCGCCGTATGCGTGGCCGTGACCGCGATTACGACGAGCGTGACGAGCGTCGCGGCAGGGGCGATCGCAATGATCGCAACGACCGTAACGATCGCGCCGACCGCATGGACCGCAACGCCGACCGCGACCAGCGCAACGATCGTATGGATCGCGCCGACCGCGACCAGCATCGCGACGAGCCGAAGGAAGACCTCGTGCCGGTCGCCGGCATCGTCGACGTGCTCGACTCCTACGCGTTCGTGCGTACGTCCGGCTACCTGCCGGGACCGAACGACGTGTATGTCTCCATGGGCCAGGTCAAGAAGTACGGCCTGCGCAAGGGCGACGCCGTGCACGGCTCCATCCGCGCCCCGCGTGAAGGCGAACGTCGCAACCAGCGTCAGAAGTTCGTGCCGCTGCAGTCCATCGACTCCATCAACGGCATGAGCGTCGAGGAAGCGCAGCATCGTCCGCAGTTCAGCAAGCTCACCCCGCTGTATCCGCAGGAACGCCTGAAGCAGGAGACCACGCCGAACAAGCTCACCGGCCGCCTCATCGACATCGTGGCGCCGATCGGCAAGGGCCAGCGTGGCCTGATCGTGTCCCCGCCGAAGGCCGGCAAGACCATCACCCTGCAGAACATCGCCAACGCGATCGCCACCAACAATCCGGAAGTCCACCTGATGGTCGTCCTCGTGGACGAACGTCCGGAGGAAGTCACCGACATGGAACGCACGGTGCAGGGCGAGGTCATCTCCTCCACCTTCGACCGTCCGGCCTCCGACCACACTACCGTCGCCGAACTGGCCATCGAACGCGCCAAGCGTCTCGTGGAGCTCGGCCAGGACGTGGTGGTGCTGCTCGACTCCATGACCCGTCTGGCCCGCGCCTACAACATCGCCGCGCCGGCCTCCGGCCGCATCCTGTCCGGTGGTGTGGACGCGCAGGCGCTGTACCCGCCGAAGAAGTTCTTCGGCGCCGCCCGCAACATCGAAAACGGCGGCTCCCTGACCATCATCTCCTCCGCGCTGGTGGAAACCGGTTCCAAGATGGACGAGGTGATCTTCGAGGAATTCAAGGGCACCGGCAACATGGAACTGCGCCTGAGCCGTGAGCTCGCCGACAAGCGCCTGTTCCCGGCCATCGACGTGAACGCCTCCGGCACCCGCCGCGAGGAGCTCATCACCGATCCGCAGGAACTGCCGATCATCTACCGTCTGCGTCGCCTGCTGGGCGGCCTCGAGCCGGAACAGGCCTACCAGACGCTCGTGCCACGCCTGAAGAAGACAGCGACCAACCGCGATTTCATGGCGTCGCTCATCCAGCAGAGCGGCAACGCCACCAACGGCAACTGAGTCGTCGGCTGCAAGCGAATCTGAAGGTTTGAGGGGCTGCATGGCAATCGCCGTGTAGCCCCTTTCCTATGCGTACGTTTCGACGAATTTCGTGAAATTGACCATTTTTTGGACAACGTTGTCAATTAAAAAATAGGTAAAAATACGACGAGAAAAGATAAATGGGGAAAATATATATGGTCGATATGGGGGTATGAGCTAAATAAAACAAAGATATTTCATGACAGCGTTGCGCCGTCCGGATAAACTGCGGCGATTCCGCGACGGTATGTGCGCGGTAGTGGGTATGGTAAGGAAGAAAAAGAACATGGAACTGCAGTGGGGACGGTCGATTGCGGCCGGTGCAGTGGATTGTTGGAAAAGGGGTATGAATGACCAACAGTGACAATGGTCCGGTAGACGCACGTACGGTTGCGAGCCAGCTCGACGCGACCGATGGCGTAATCCTCGACATGCTTGAAAAGGATGGCCGAGCCACGCTGTCCCACCTTTCCGAGGCGACAGGCCTGTCCGTGTCCGCCGTGCAGTCGCGCGTGCAGAAGCTTGAGCGTCGCGGCGTGATCCGCGGCTACAAGGCGGTTATCGACGACGAGCGCCGCGGCCTTGCGGTGAACGCCTACATCGCGGTCACGCCCATCGATTACTCCCAGGAAGCCGAGATTCCAGACAAGCTCAAAAACATCGACGGCATCATGTCCTGCGATTCCGTCGCCGGTTCGCCCAGCTTCATGCTCACCGTTCGCGTCGAATCGCCCAGCAAGCTCGAAGAGCTGTTGAACCTCATCCATCGCACGGTGTCGGTCAGCACCGAAACCACCATCGTGCTGCAGCGTTACTTCGCGAAGTGACCGCTGTTCGGCAGATGCCGCGGTAGGGTGCGCGGTAGGCTTATACCCATGAGCGACAGCGAACATGACTGGCTTCGGCCAGAAGAAGAAACCGAATCCGAAACCATCATCGACGCGCGCACCGCGCAGAACAACCCCGAAGTGGCCGATGTGGTGGCTAAAATCGCCTCGCTGCGCCAATCGATAGACAACGTCGACACCGCCATCGTCTCGCTGCTGGCGGAACGGTTCAAATACACGTCGCAGGTGGGTGTGCTCAAGGCGCGTGCGGCTTCGCGCCGGCCGATTACCAGCGTGAACATGCCCAGATCGAGCGTCTGCATCGCATTGCCGACGAAGCCGGACTGGATCCGGAAATCGCCGAAATGTACCGCGAATTCGTGGTGACCGAGGCCAAGCGCCGCCACAAGCGCATCGCCGAAAACGGGGGAGACCCGGGCGTACTCGACGTTTTCGCCTGAGCCGTCCGTTTTCCGCGCGCCCCGCGCGAACGTCCATTGCCGACGGGCATGCCGGGCACTACATTAAATGCCTTGGGAAGTTGTTTCGATTGCGATTGAGAGGTCCGGCATGCGCCACGCCACCGCGAACCGTCCATCCGGTGCCCGACGCCCGCTTGCCGCGGCGATCGCGGTCGCCGTCATCACCGCCGCTCCCGTCGCGGCAGTCGGCGTGAACGACGCGATATCGGCCTTGCAACAGAATGGGCAGTACGCGGCCGATGCATCGCATGATGACGTGATGAGCGCCTACACCTCCATCGACAAACCAGGCCGCCTTTTCCTGACCAACAGCGGATCCTCCACGTCGAAACGCGTTCCCAAAGGCGTTGTCGCATTGCCGTGGAAAATATCCGCCTCCTTCACCCTCAACGGGCCCGACGTAAGCGTTTCCGACGTTTCCGGCGCTTCCGGCATGATCGGCATACGCATCGCCCTGCATGCCACGAAACCCGACGTGACCGCCAATCTGACGCCAATCGTCGCCTTCACCATTCCCGGACGCGTCGGCAGTGACGTGACCGCCGATGACGGCGTGCTCGTCTCATCCGACAACACCTCGACCCTGGTGGCTGCGGTCGGCAAACCGGGCGAGGACCTGACCTTCAACGCCTACGTGACGGCGAAGCACTTCACCATGAGCTCACTGTCCATCGCCGCGGTGGAAGGCAACGTTCAGCAATCACTGCCTGACCTGACCAAGCGCGCAACCACCTTGGTGGACGGTCTGACCAACGTCGGCTCGCAACGCAACCGCAAGCTCATCGCCCAACTGGAACAGCTCAGAGACAACGAGAAAGCGCTTGCCAAACAGACCATCGCCGTACGTTCCAAAGCGCACGATCAGGCGTTCGACGGCTACATCGACGCGTACGTGGCTCATACACCACGCATCTGTCCGGTTCGATCGGCAACGCCACACAGCTTCCCGCCATTCTCGGCACCGCGTCCGAACTGAACGGCGATACCTCCGTAGCTAAATCCGTGGCAGACCTGGCCAACGCCGTCAACGACGTGAGCGCCGCATACCGGCATATCGGCGCGGCCGACGCCGTCGACGAGGTGATTCGCACCATCGAACAGCGTGGCACATCCGGCTTGGTGAACGAGCTCACCAAGCGCGCCGGTGAGGAACAACAGCGCGGCTCCAAAGACTACAGTGCCGGCCAATCGCAGCTGTCCGCGGCCATGATCCCGTATTCGATGGATTTCACCGACGCATACACGGCTCGGCTTAAGGAACTGGGCGCCACCGCAGGCACGGCTGGCAGCTACGAAACCCAGGCGATCGCCGACGTGCGTGCCGGCATCAAAGACAATGAGAAGCTCAAAACCGCGTCCGACAAGGTGTCCGCGGCGATGACCGCGTTGGCGGACGCCAGCGAGCACACCGGACAGGCCAGCGCATTCCACCAGATCGTGCTGCGATTCGCCGACCAGCTGGATTCGGATGACGACACGTCCGAATCGGGCGCTGCCGATGACGCTTCTGTGCTGGACACGTTGCGTTCCGCCTCCGCCAGCCAATCGTTGTGCGCGAAAGCCGAGAAACGGCGGTCCCGTGCGCAACGCAAGGCCGAACGCGCGCAGGCGAAGAACAACACCGCCGATTCGACCAGCTTGGTCGATGACAAGAACGCCATCAGCATGGATGATGTGATGAGCTACGCGGGCGGACTACGCCCGTCGTTCGGCGCCGCAGCGGACACCACGTCGAAGAATGTGGCGAAAGTCGGGGGAGTGGACGGCTCTTCGAAGAACAGCGGTGGCGATTCGTCCGACGGTTCGGCGGATTCGTCCGCCAGCTCGCTACCAATTACCGGCTATGGCTTGGCGAAAACCGGTTTCACGCCGGATAATGGCGATTTGATTGACGAGACGGTCGAATTGGCCGCCGCTGCGGAAGTTTTCGACGATGCGCTGCAGGCTGGATTGGGTGGGAACGGTTCCGGAAATTCGTCCGCTGGCCCGCAGTACCTCCTGTCCGTTCCGGTGCTGTAGAGCACGCGGTTTGTGCGATGCGCTAAATCCGATAGTGCTCCGTCGCTTACGTGGTGCGTTTCGGGGTTTTTGATTGCGATTTCCGCCTCCGCTTGTGCATTCGTTGAGATTACGCCATAAAAACCATTTTTCGCGTACGGGTTTGTGCGCAGGGGCAGGAATGTACGCTGAGAACAGCGAGAACGGGATAAGGACGGTTCTATGCGCGCACGTCTTGCGATTTAGGGCGATTCTGCACGGACGTGAGCAAAAGGGGATATGATTTCGACCGTTTTGCCTGCGATTTATACCCCTTTTCGCTCACGAAAGCATTTTTCCCGCGATTTTGACTGAATATGAGCAAAAGGGGGCACGGTTAGTTGCAGACAGTGACGGGATATACGAGGGGCCTCTCCTTCATGCAAAGGAAAGGCCCTCGTATGTGGGTGAAGTGAGCGGCTGCGCTACAAAAGCCGCTGGCGGCTCACCTCAGAGACTCACTTCTTCGGTTTCTTGGCCGGCGGTTCGCCTAGCTCGCTTTCGGCGACCGTCACATCGGCGGCCTCGTCCTCACCCTCGGCGGCAGCGGTGCGGTGAAGGCGATCGGTCCGGTCACGCGACCAGCTTCGGCGATATCGCCCAGCGCGGCTCGATGGACTCGCGCACATCGTCGGCAACGGCAAGCGTCACAGACAGGATCGGGGTCTTCATCGAAACCTTGGCCTTCGACTTGATGCCACGCAGCGCGGCCAGAGCCTCACCGGCATGAGCAAGCAGATCGGCGGATGCGTCGCCGGCGGCGGCCGCGTACACGTCGGCCACAGGCCATGCGGCGCGGTGCACGGAGCCCTCGCCCTCATGCATCCAGCTCCACACCTCTTCGGTGGCATACGGCAGGTACGGGGCCAGCAGGCGCGCGAACGCATCAAGACCCAGACCCAGCGTGGTGCGTGCGGACTTCACCGCGGCCTCGCTCGGCACGTTGCCGGTGGAATCGGCGGTGCCGTAGGCGCGGTTCTTGACCAGCTCGATGTAGTCGTCGCAGAACTGCCAGAAGTAGTTCTCGATGACTTCCAGAGCCTTGGAATGCTCGTAGTTGTTGAGATCGTCGGTGGCTTCGCGGACCACGGCGGCCATCTTGGACATCGCGGAACGGTCGATCGGCTCGGTCACGTCGGCCGGGTTCCATGCGGCGACTGCCGGAGCGCCCACGTGATGGTTCTCGTCCTCACGGCCGATGGCCAGCGCGAACTTGGTGGCGTTGAGCAGCTTGATGGCAAGACGACGGCCGATCTTCATCTGGCCCTCGTCGTACGTGGCATCCAGGCCCAGACGGGCGGCGGCGGCCCAGTAACGCACCGCGTCGGCGCCGAACTGCTTGATCGGCTTGTCCGGCACGACCACGTTGCCCTTGGACTTCGACATCTTCTTGTGGTCCGGATCGAGGATCCAGCCAGACAGCGTGGTGTTGGCCCACGGCAGGCACTTGTTCTCGAGATGCGCGCGATCCATGGTGGAGAACAGCCAGGTACGAATGATGTCCTGACCCTGCGGACGCAGATCCATCGGGAACGTGGCGTTGAAAATGGCCTGGTTCTCTTCGCCCGGCTCCTCCCAACGGGTCACGATCTGCGGAGTGAGGGAGGAAGTGGCCCAGGTATCCATGATGTCCGGCTCGGCGGTGAAGCCACCCGGCACGTCACGCTGATCCTCGGTGTAGCCTTCCGGCACATCGTCGGTCGGGTCGATCGGCAGACGGTCCTCGCTCGGGGTGATCGGATGGTCGTAATCGGCGGTGCATCCTCCTTCACCGGGTACCACAGCGGGAACGGAACGCCGAAGAAGCGCTGACGGGAGATCAGCCAATCGCCGTTGAGGCCGTGCACCCAATTCTCGTAACGCACGCGCATGAAGTCCGGGTGGAAGTTCAGTTCCTTGCCGCGTGCGATGAGCTCGGCGTTCAGCTTCTCGTCGGTGCCGCCGTTCTTCAGGTACCACTGGCGGGAGGTGACGATTTCGAGCGGCTTGTCGCCCTTCTCGTAGAAGTTCGTCATACGCTTGGTCGGGGTCGGCTCGCCGTCCAGATCGCCGGCAGCGCGCAGCTCGTCGACGATGACCTTACGTGCGGAGAACGTGGTCTTGCCCGCGGTCTCCTGGAAGATACGCTTGCCTTCCTCGGATTCGATCCAATCCGGGGTGTCCATGACGATGCGGCCGTTGCGCTGGATGATGGAACGCAGCGGCAGGTTCAGATCGCGCCACCATTCGACGTCGGTGACGTCGCCGAACGTACAGCACATGGCGATGCCGGCGCCCTTGTCCATTTCCGCCGCCTTATGCGCCAGAATCGGCACCTTCACGTGGAACAGCGGGGAGTAGACGTACTGGCCGAAATACTGCTTGTAACGCTCGTCGTCCGGGTGCGCGATCAGCGCGCCGCAGGCGGCTAGCAGTTCCGGACGGGTGGTCTCGATGTAGATCGGGGTGCCGTCTTCGAAACGGAACGCCACCTTGTGGTAGAAGCCCGGATATTCGCGCGATTCCAGTTCGGCCTGGGCCACTGCGGTCTGGAACGTCACGTCCCACAGACCCGGAGCGTCCTTCTGATACGCTTCGCCACGGGCCAGGTTGCGCAGGAACGCCTTCTGGCCACGCGCTGCGGATGCTCGCCGATGGTGTGGTAGGTCTGCGACCAGTCGATGGACAGGCCGAGGGAGCGCCACAGCGCCTCGAACTGCTTCTCGTCCTGGGCGGTGAGCTTCTCGCACAGCTCGATGAAGTTCTTACGGGAGATCGGCACCTGGTCCTTGGCGTCGATCTTCTTGCCGTCCGTACCTCGAACGGCGGCACGAAATTCGGATCGTACTTCAGGGACGTATCCACGCGCACGCCGTAATAGTTCTGCACACGGCGTTCGGTCGGCAGGCCGTTGTCGTCCCAGCCATCGGGTAGAACACGTCGTAGCCGTTCATGCGCTTGAAACGTGCGATCACATCGGTGTGCGTGTAGGAGAACACGTGGCCGACGTGCAGGTGGCCCGAAACGGTGGGCGGCGGGGTATCGATGGAATAAACGGCCTTACGGTCGCGGGTGCCTGGAACTTGTAGACTCCGCTCTCGTCCCAGACTCCGCGCCACTTGTCTTCGAGACCGTCCACGCCGACCTTGTCGGGCAGCGGCGTGAGGTTCGCGTTGATGGTGTTATCTTGGCTTTCAGTCATAGTCGCTAGTCTAGAAAGCGAATGTGACAACTGCCGTCGTATCAGCGCCTATCGAACCGAATGCCGGAATCGCAGGCAAATCGCGGAAAATCCACATAAAAAACCGTGGAAAAATCAGTGCAGCGTCAATCTGTTCAACGGCAGCAGACGGTCGGTCAGATTCTTCGGATACCCCTGCAGCCCATCGGAAACGGCAAGGAAGTTCTTGCGTGTGTACAGCCAGTCGCTGGCCGCGTTTTCGCTGACGGCGCGCGCGTAATCGCGCATGCGGGCCTGATAATCGTTGTCGTTGGTCGCGGCCATGGCATTGGCGTAAGCCTGCTGCGCGTCGCCGTTCTCGAAATGGAACACGGACTGGCCGTTATCGAAGACGCTTGCGTCACCTTCGTCGCTCATGGTGGTCAGCGCGATGTCATAGGTGCCGGCGTTCATGCGTTCCGTCACGTCCGCGGCGGAATCGAGCACTTCCAGATTGGTGTTGATATTGAGGTTTTCGATGGCGGTTTTCACGTCGTTGCCGATGCTTTCGTATTCCTTCGGCACCAGAATGTCGATTGGCGCGATGTAGTTCACTCCGAAATACGTGCGCATCCGTTGCCCTTGTTCGAGGTTGTAGGGGTACAGGCCGCTCAGGTCCTCATACCCGTCTTCCAGCGGGCTGATCGGCCTCCTAGCGGCGCGTACGCGTCGGGCGCGTTCTTGGCGATGGTCTTCGCATCGATGGCGTATCGCGTCATCTTGCGGATCTGCTCGTCGGAGAAGGGGCTGTTGTTGTCGTTGTTGAACGCGAGCATCACCTTGTCGAAGCTGATGCCGCTGTCCGCGGTAATACCGTTGGTTTTGCCCAGTTCCGAGGCGGTTGAAGCGCTCAGCGGCAGCGCCATGCTGATTTTGCCGGCTTTCATGGCATCGGCCATGGATTCCTCGTTGGCGTAATAGTAGAGCGTCACTTGCGATGATGCGGCTTTTTTGCCCCAATACGAGTCGTTGCGTTGCAGCACGATTTGCGATTGGTCCGCGGTTGACACGGTGAATGGTCCCGATCCGACCGCCGATTTCGCATAGTTGGTTTTGCTTTCCGCGTCGTACACGACGCCTGCACGGCCGGCCAGCGCGCGCAACAGCCGCGGATTCGGCTTGGCGAGCGTGATGACCACCGTATTCACATTGGGATTGGTGATTTCCTTCAGATCACCAAGCTGGTCGGCTCCCACGTAATGGTTGTTGACGGCGTTCTGCAGTGACCAGACCACGTCGGACGAGTCGAGTTTGTGCCCATTGGCGAACGTCATGCCGCCGTTCAACGTGAACGTATAGGTCAGGCCGTCGTCGGAGATTTGCCAGGAGGAGGCGATCCCCGGCTGCAGCTTGTTGGTGTCGCTGCGGGACACCAGCGTCTCGTACACGTTGCCGAGCAGCGCCTGCTCCACGGCGGTGCCCTGTTCGGTGCGGATGTCAAGCGATTTCGGCGCATTGCCTTCGATGCCGACGGTCACCGACGAGTCGGAGACGAGCGTGCCGAAGGATGTGATGGGATTCTTGCGGCCTGTCAGCGACAGTCCCAGCCACAGCAGCACACTGAGCACGATCGCGACGCCGAAGAAGATCAGCCAGCGCGTCGCCTCGGCTTTCAGATTACGTTTCCGCCCGTTTTCATCCATGCACCCGAGTCTAGTTGACGCATGCTACACGCCCGATGGCCGGGTGCGATTCGACGGAGTGCCGGCGCGGCGGCTGGCATGCGTCGGAATCACGCGGCGAACGCGCTCGGACACGTGTCGTTGAGGGGGCAGTCGGCGCAATCCGGTTTTCGTGCATGGCAGATGGCGCGGCCATGCAATATCAAACGGTGAGACAGATCGGTCCATTCTTCGGGAGGGAAGCAGGCGGTGACCTCACGTTCGATGGCCACCGGGTCAGGGGAGGGGCTCGCCCAGTCGGACCGCCACCGCAATCGCCCAGTCACACGAATCACATGCGTGTCCACAGGAAAACCGGGCACGCCGAACGCGTTGCCCAACACCACGTTCGCGGTTTTGCGGCCCACGCCCGGCAGACTGACCAGCGAAGCCATATCGGCTGGCACCTCGCCCCCGAATCGCACGCACAACTCATGCGACAGCCCGATGATATTGCGCGCTTTCGTACGGAAGAAGCCGATGGTGCGGATGATGTCCTCGACGTGCTCGGGATTCGCGGCGGCAAGCTCCGCCGGACCGGGATATTCGCCGAACAGTTCCGGCGTGACCATGTTCACGCGCTTGTCGGTGGTCTGCGCGCTCAACACCGTAGCCACCAGCAGTTCGAAAGGAGAATTGAAGTTCAACGCGCATTTCGGATCGGGAATCTCCACGCACAACTGCTCGTATTCCTGATGCATGCGCGCGATCCGCGCCTTCTTCGATTCCCGAGGCATGCCTCCAGCCTACCCCTCGCATGCGGACGAACGCGGGAAACCTGCGGAAACGTCGCAATCGGCAAAAACAGCGAAAATCCATCGAAAAAACGACAGAAAATCAGCAAAAAACAATAGAAAATCAGCAAAAAACAACAGGAAATCAGCGAAAGGCCAACGAAAACAAACGGAACCCGTCGAACATCAACGGAATGATCGCAAGAAAAAGTCAGCTTTCGCCGGATTCGCCGTGAGCCGCATCCTTGGCCGCGGCCTCATGCTCATCCTCTTCCGGCGGATCGAAACGATAGCCGACGTTGCGCACGGTGCCGATGAGATGCTCGTACTCGCCACCCAGCTTGGCGCGCAGACGACGGATATGCACGTCCACAGTGCGGGTGCCGCCGTAATAGTCGTAGCCCCACACCTCCTGCAGCAGCTGCGCACGCGTGAACACGCGGCCCGGATGCTGCACCAGATACTTGAGCAGCTCGAACTCCTTGTACGCCAAGTCGATCGGATGGCCATGCAGGCTGGCCGTATAGCCATTCGTATCCACCACCAAATCGCCGGAACGGATCAGACCATCCTCGTTCTGCACGCCCTGCTCGCCCGAACCGGACGCCGCGTTGACCGGCGCGTTGCCACGTTCGGAAACCAGGCGCAAACGCCCCTCCACCTCGGCGGGGGACGCCGTAGCCACCACCACATCGGCAATGCCCCACTGCGAATTGACCACGGTGAAGCCGCCCTCGGTGAGAATGAGCACGATCGGCGTGGACAGTCCCGACGCGTGAATCAGACGGCACAGCGTTTTGGCGGTGGCCAGGTCGTCACGCGCATCAAGAAACAGAATGGTGTTCTCCGGCATCTTCACCAGGCTGGCCGCATCCATCGGCAACACGCGCACGCGGTGGGAAAGTAGCACCAACGAGGGGAGAACGGTAGCTGGATCGCTAGCGAACGTCATAAGCGTAAGATCCGTCACGTCAGCTCCCTTTTGTTCTAAACTGATGCCGCGATTGTACACGCAAAATGTATTATCGGCGTTTCATCGATTGTAACTGAAGTATGTGGACACATACGGCTACATTTATTCATATTGCATACGTATTGACCACAATATGAAAAGGGGGTCCGAGATGACCGCTCCGCAGGCCGTTTCCCAGCAAAACCCGTCGAAGGTCGCTTTCGGCAAAGTATTGGCGATCCAGATCGTCGCGTACGTGGTATTGGTGGCGTCGCGCTCGTTCCCGGCATCGCATACGGCGATTCCGCAATCCCGCCGTGGTGCCGTTCACCATCATCGGATCGCTGGCGATGATCGCGC
>ENA-OQIM01000308-OQIM01000308.1-human-gut-metagenome-genome-assembly--contig:-NODE-308-length-17948-cov-1.575332_pt1 | contig 17948 bp, 28 predicted proteins | sample MGYA00242579_ERZ504744 | MGnify/ENA primary metagenome ERZ504744 (study PRJEB26092, sample SAMD00036441) | human gut metagenome | host: Homo sapiens | study: EMG produced TPA metagenomics assembly of...
TAAAAATATATATGGGGACGGGGGATTTTGGAAATCTCGTCCTGTATAGAATCGAGGGCAGTATGAATATATTAGTAGTAGACGATGAAAAGGAAATCGCTGATGTAGTAGAGCTTTACCTTCAGAATGATCAGTACAAGTATTCAAATTTTATAACGGCAGGATGCACTGGATTGTATCAATAATATGAAGATCGACCTCGCGATTCTGGATATCATGCTTCCGGATATTGACGGTTTCCAGATACTGAAGCAGATCAGGCAGAAGTATACATTCCCGGTGATCATGCTGACGGCGAAGACGGAGTACATGGACAAGATCACAGGACTTACGCTGGGAGCAGATGATTACATTCCGAAGCCGTTCAATCCACTGGAATTAGTTGCGAGAGTGAAAGCACAGCTTCGCAGATATACACAATACAACGAAGGAACCAAGGAAGAAGGCGATGTGCTGGACTTCGGAGGATTACTTTTGAACCGTACGTCTCATGAATGTGTATACAATGAAGTGCCGCTGACACTGACTCCGATAGAATTTGACATCCTCTGGCTTCTATGTGAGAACCGGGGAAAGGTCATAAGCTCGGAAGAGTTATTTGAGAAAGTATGGCATGAGAAATATTATAAGAACAGTAACAACACGGTGATGGTGCATATCCGTCATCTCCGCGAGAAGATGAGTGCACGACAGGCAAGTCTGATTTATCAAGACTGTGTGGGGAGTGGGCTATAAGGTTGAAGAATAATTATCGGAAATTGAAATTCAGTATCCTCCTGCAGACAGTGCTGGTTACAGCACTTACCGTTTTGGTAGGAGGGGTACTGCTCAAATTTGTGATCGATGGAATTTATAATGACAGTTTTGCCAGGTTTTTTGTAGATGCTCTGGTGTTTCTGAATATAAATGAAAAGACGGCGATCCACCTCTATTGGAAACTGGTCGGAGATAACAAGACATTCTATATGATCGTTGGTTATCTGATCCTTTTTGCGCTTTTCTTTTATGTGGCACTTTCCCAGATGACTAAATATCTGGATCAGATCGATCAACGGAATTGAAATATCAATCTCGGAATCAACAGATCCCATCCACCTGATTACAGAATTAAAGCCTATCGAGATCCGGTTAAATGAGATCAAAGCGACATTGAAACGGCAGGAGCTGGAAGCAACGGAAGGTGAAAAGAAGAAAAATGACCTGGTACTTTTTCTGGCACATGATCTGAAGACACCTCTGACTTCCATTGTGGCATATCTTACGATGCTGGAAGATCATCGGACATGCCGGAAGAAGAACGAGAAGCATATACACATATTGCCCTGGAAAATCCATCCGGCTGGGTGAACTGATCAACGAATTCTTTGACATCACCAGATATAATCTTCAGAACATTGAATTGGAACCGGTAGAGATTGATCTCACGATGATGCTGGAACAGCTGGCAGACGAGCTGTACGGAGTTCTGCAGGAGAAGAAACTGACCTGTGAAGTGGATGTAGAAGAAGATCTGATGATCTACGGAGATCCGGACAAGCTCGCAAGAGTATTTGATAATATCTTAAGAAATGCAATTGCTTACTGCTATGCAAATACGGAGATCCGGATTGAAGCAAAGATAAAGGACGGGGATATCGAGATCACATTTACCAATGCAGGAGATAAGATTCCGGGTGATATGCTTCAGACAATATTCGAAAAATTCTACCGTGTGGATGGTTCCAGATCAACGGGAACCGGCGGCGCAGGTCTCGGACTTGCAATCGCCAAACAGATTGTGGAGCTGCATGGGGGCAGAATTCTGGCAAAAAGTGATGACAATCAGACGCAGTTTGTCGTGACATTGCCATCGAAGGAAAAGACAGAACAGAAAGAAGGAAGCAAGGATGAAGTTCATACACATCGCAGACTTGCATTTAGGGGCAAAACCGGACGCGGGAAACGCCTACAGTCAAAATAGAGAACAGGAACTCTGGGACAGCTTTCGGGATATCATGACAATCTGTAACCAGAAGAAGACAGATCTGTTGCTGATTGCCGGAGATCTGTTTCACAGACAACCCCTGTTAAGAGAATTAAAAGAAATGAATTCCATACTGGAGATGCTGGAACATACGGAGGTAGTCATGATGCCGGCAACCATGACTATATTAAGAAAAATTCTTATTACAGGACATTTTCCTGGGTCACCGCATGTGCATATGATCTGTTCGCAGGAGATAGACTGTGTGGAACTTGACCGAATCCAGACGGCTGTCTATGGATGCAGTTATCATTCCAGAGAAATCCATGATCCGGTCTACGATCATGCAGTCCCGGAAGGACGGCAGAAATATGAGATATTGCTTGCGCACGGTGGTGATGAGAAACATATTCCGATCAAGAGCAATCAGATTATGACACTTGGCTATGATTATGTGGCATTCGGTCATATTCATAAACCACAGCTGTTGGTGGAAAACAGGATGGCGTATGCGGTTCGCTGGAACCGACGGATACAGGAGATATCGGGAGGCATGGCTATATCGAGGAAGAATTACCGGAAAAGGCTGTCAGATCCGGTTTGTACCACATGCGTTGCGGGAATACAGAAACTGCGAGGTAAAGGTGGATAAATCTGTAACCGGTCATGTACTGAGGCAGAAAATTACAGATATGATCGCAGAGCAGGGAATGCAGCATATGTATAAGATCACATTAACCGGATATCGTGATCCGGATATCTGGTATGAGTTGGATCATATGGATCCCTATGGTAATGTAGTGGAGATTACGGATCATACAAAGCCGGCGTATGATTTTACAAAATTAAAAAATGAAAATAAAGGAAATATTCTTGGGCAATACATTGAAAGCCTGGAGGGGTATCCGGCAGACAGCCTGGAGTATCAGGCACTCTGTGAGGGAGTACGGGCAGTTGATGGAGACAAGAAGAGGTAGAACCGAAAAATGCAGATTAATGAATTATTGTTAAAAAACTTTGGAAAATTTCATGACCGGCAGATCAATCTGGAAGAAGGAATCAATCTGATCCATGGGGAAAATGAATCAGGAAAATCTACGATCCATACCTTTATCAAAGGGATGCTCTTCGGAATCGAACGGGGAAGAGGAAGAGCAGCGCAGAATGATACATTCAGCATCTATGAACCGTGGGACAATCCTAATTATTATTCCGGAACATTGAAATTTGCAAGCGGAGGGAAACATTTCCGTATTGAAAGAAATTTTTGATAAATATTCCAAAAAGGCAGAGCTTGTCTGTATAGAGGATGGAGAGGTCCTTTCTGTAGAGGACGGGGATCTGCGGATGCTGCTTGGAGAGATGAATGTTGACCGTTATGAGAATACGGTTTCCATGAGCCAGAGAAATGCACAGATGGGCGAAAGTATGGCGATGGAATTGAAAAATTACGCGACAAATTATTATACTTCAGGCAATGGAGAGATCGATCTGAATGGGGCGTTGGAACAACTGAAAGGCAGGAAGAAGGTTCTGGAAAATGAGATTCGCATGGAGATGTCCAGAAAGCAGCAGAAGCGTGAAAAACTGGAACAGGAAGTCTCATTTATCTGGCGTGATGTTCATCATCTGGAGGAGGAACTCGACGGGTGGAGGAAGAACTGGAGTACAGAGCCGGAAAAGAGGAAGAAAAACGGAAAGAACGGCAGCTGGAAGGAGAACATGGAAAAGGTGTCATGGATGAGATACGTCCGGAAAAATGGAGGATCCATCCGATGGAGATACTGATATTCGCACTGGTATCGTGACTGCAGTGATCATACTTTCGAGACCATGGAATTATCTGGTGGCGATTGTACTGTTCCTTGCATTTGGCCTGTATGTATGGAACCGGATGAAAGTCGGAAAGAAACAGGTAAAGACGGAACCGGAGATCATTTTGGAAGAGATCACACAGGAAGAAGAAAAGGTTCCGATCGAAAAGTTACGGTGGGAAAAGGCCCATATTACAGAAGAACTGAAAGAAAAAACAATTCAGTATGATAATCTTGGAGAGCAGCTGGCAGAATTGGATGAGATCAATGAACAATCCCGAGAATACGAAATGAAACGCCAGGCAGTTCAGATGGCAGCAGAGCATCTGGAGCAGCTGTCAGGAGCAATGCGCGGATATTTGAAAAGAGATCTGAATGAGAAGGCTTCTGCGATCATCCGTGAGATCACCGGGGAAAATATACAAAGCTCGTCACAGATGAAAAACTTCATGTATCGCTTGTGACAGACGAAAAACTGGTGGAGATTGAACAGGTAAGCCGGGGAACAGTAGAACAGATCTATCTGGCATTGCGTATGGCGGTCGGAGAACTGTTGTGCGAAGAAGAGATGCCAGTGATTCTGGATGATGTGTTCGCATATTACGATGAAGAGAGAATGCTGCAGACACTTAAGTGGCTGAAAGCACATAAGAAACAGGTGTTGTTGTTTACCTGTCAGAAGAGAGAAGAACAGGTGATGAAGGAAGCGGGAATTGCTTATCATAAAATAGAACTATAACGTGTTGAATTGAAGTAAGATAGAAAATAAAAATGCTGCCGGGAATTTCCAGGCAGCATTTTTAGAATCTTAAACTTCTTCGCCGTTTTTATATTTAGTAACAACATTCTGAATTCTTTCAATCGGATTCAGGATGCTGCTGATAGAACCGTCATGGTTCAGTGTATCAATAACAAGTGCGATATATTTGCTCATGTCACAGTTGATATAATATGGACGTTCCAGAAGTTCCGGTGTCTGATAGATTAAGTTGGTAGTCAGAACAGCATCCAGGATACCTTCTTTATATGCCTGGTCAAATTTCTCCAGTCCGTTTGTGAACAGACCGAATGTAGCGGCACAGAAGATACGTTTTGCCTTGCGCTGTTTTAACTGGCGGGCAACATCTAACATACTGTCACCGGAAGAAATCATATCATCCAGAATGATTACATCTTTTCCTTCTACGGACGATCCGAGGAACTCATGGGCAACGATTGGGTTACGTCCGTCTACCACACGCGAGAAGTCACGACGTTTGTAGAACATACCCATATCAAGATTAAGTACATTGGCAAGATAGATTGCACGTCCTGTAGCACCTTCATCCGGCTGATCGCATCATGTGTTCGCTGTCGATCTGAAGGTCTTTGAATGTACGGAGAAGACCTTTGATGACTGGTAAGTCGGACGGATTGTCTCGAATCCATTTAATGGAATCGCATTCTGTACACGAGGATCGTGTGCATCAAAAGTAATAATGTTGTCAACACCCATGCGGACAAGCTCCTGAAGAGCAAGTGCACAGTCCAGAGATTCACGGCTGCCTCTCTTGTGCTGACGGCTTTCATATAAGAATGGCATAATGACGTTGATACGACGTCCTTTTCCACCTACTGCAGCAATAATACGTTTCAAGTTCTGAAAATGATCGTCAGGGGACATATGATTTACATTTCCTGTCAGTGAATATGTCAGGCTATAGTTACATACATCGACCATAAGATAAAGGTCTTTACCACGAACAGATTCGTTGATGATACCCTTGGCTTCACCAGAACCAAAACGTGGAACTTTTGCATCAATTAAGTATGTGTCTTTCTCATAGCCTGTGAAAGCAACATCGTTCTTATGAACATGTCCATCTTCCTTTCTCCATTTTACGAGATAGTCATTAACCTTTGCTCCCATCTCTGTACAACCGTCAAGAGCAATCAGTCCAAGTGCTCCTACCGGTATATTCTCAAGATTACGATCGTTACGGCGTAACATCATTAGTACCTCCCAGGTTTAATAATTTTTTTGGATACGGATATCATCACCGGTAATACGCAGAATGGTGTAATTACTGCTGATGCGTGAAAATGTCCGTTCCGAGTAAATAGTTTTTATATCATCCAATGCAAGGTTGGTAGATATTATAGTTGATTTCTGTCTCAATATACGTTCATTCAGACAAATGAACAGCTGGGATACAGTGAATGAATTCGGCAGTTCTGTTCCCAGATCATCAATGATCAGTAAGTCACAGTCGTAGATATGTTCGAATACATCAGAATCCTTGTTCTGCCGTTTCCCAAATGTGTTCTCTGCAAGGATATCAAAAAGTCCGGCTGCTGTAAAGTAGATAACGGAATAAGCTGAATCCATTAACTCCTTTGCAATGCAGTGGGAAAGAAAAGTCTTTCCCACACCGGTATCTCCATACAATAGTATGTTATGAAATTCTTCAGAGAATGTATCTACGAAGTTGTGACAGACATTTAATGCGGTTTCCATGGATTCCAGAGAAGACCGTCCGGTAAGAGGATCGATATGATTTCTGGAATAATAGGTCAGAGAACAGGTTGAAAAGTTCTCTTTGTCAAGGATATCTTTGAGATTGGATTGTGTGTATAAATAGTCTACAATCGCTTTTTTGAAACAGTGACATTTGTGTGTGCCAATATACCGGTATCCTTACAGTCAGGACACTGGTAATGCATTTCCAAATAATTGGCAGGCAGACCGTGTGATTTTAACAGTGCAGGTTTTCGGGCAGAGAGTTCTTCGATCTCTGATTTAATGAAGATAAAGCAGTCTGGTCTCCGTCCAAAAGAAGCCTTGCCTTTTTCACACTTAAAGAGGAGATGGAATGATCCATTTCCTCTAATTCAGGAATGAGAGCGTATGCCTTCTCATAGCGCTTTCTGAGCTGAAATTCATTATCCAGTTGTTTTTGTTCATAAGTACGCATTAAGTGATCGTACTGAGAATTGGAAAGTGCCATGTAATGGAAACTCCTTTATACCTAAGTATGCAAGAAAAACTGTCAGGGACAGGCTCTCTTGCATTCATATAATAAAATCTGATATGTATAATTTATTGTTGAACCAGACGCGTTCCAGATCGTTCATATCATAGGAACGGCCATCGAAGTTATTGAACTTATTATTCTGGCTGTTTACAGGTTTCTGAGTCTGCTGTTGTCTTTTGCGTTCTTTTGCCAGTTCTTTTGCACGTTCTTTCTCTTTGCGGTAGTCAGCATCAACCGCATCGATATCTTTCAACTGACGGACGTTCTTGTCCTTCCAGCGCTTCAGAATGGAATCGGTGTAATCAAAGCTTGGCTGATGAATGGAATTCATCGTGCGGTCGCAGGCTTCAAGGATGACTTCCAAAGCGAATCCATATTCTTCTGACCACTTGCGGATATAGGCAATCTCGGAGGCAGCAGGACCACGTCCTTTGATACCATATGCATTCAGGACACAATAACAGTTTTTATTATAGAGAAATGAACTTGTCTTGGCAAGGTTCACAGTTGTTATGTTTTCTTCATGCCACGATAAGGCCACCTTATTAATATAATGCATACTCTTGTGACCATTCTCGACACAATATTCAATCAGATATTCAATAAGTTCAGCTGACATATTCAGTGTATCATAAAAATAAGTAATCTGGTCAATATCAGTAGCGGAAAGTGTCTTTCCGAGGTACTGCTCTGCTACGAACAGTAATTCTTTGAACTCTGCACGTTCTTTGCGGCTGCGGTACTGCTGGATGTTCGTTGTAGACGCCAAAGCTGCAGAGTCAGAGACAGAGTCTGCAGGTATGGAAGATGTCATATAGCCGGACTGCACATCGTGTAATCCAGAAGAGGCTGCCGGTGAAGGAGCCGTGCTCTTTGGTGAGGGATCATCCGGAGTGTCATCCAGATAATCGAGCAGTCCTTCGCTTTTCCAGTATCTCAATGCACGAAGATATCTTTCTCGGTGCATTCAAGAAGATCAGCCAGTTCGGAGACAGAAAGATATCCGGAGGACTGATTCATATGACGGAGAAGCAGGAGATATACTTTGACATACTCTCCATTCGCTCTGACCATATAATGGTCAATAAATTCATTATCCAGTACAGTTGCATTCGTCTGTACATATTTTGTGAGTTTTAATTCCTTCATAATAATTCCCCGTCCTCCCCGGAACCTTTGTATCGTTCGTTTCATTGTAGACACATTATAGCACCGGGAAGCCGGGGAAAAAAGAAATTTTTGAGCCGAAATCCGACTTTTTTGTGGATAAAATTGTGTGGATAATGTGGATAACTAGCGGTTAAGCAGGTTTTCCCCAATGTTTACAACGTTTCCAGCTCCCATAGTTATCAACACATCCCCTTTCTGGCATCTGTCCAGACAGAAAGATTCAATCTCTTCGAAGCTTGGGAAATAGTAAGCATCGCATCCTTTTTTCTTTAATTCTTCTGCGATCATCTCAGAGGACATGCCTAGAGTATCTGTCTCACGGGCTGCATAGATGTCTGCGAGGATCACATGGTCGGCATGTGTCAGGGCATTTACGAACTCAGGGAATAACGCTTTGGTACGTGTATAAGTATGCGGCTGGAAGATACACCAGACTTCTTTGTGCGGATATTCCTTTGCCGCTGTTAACGTAGCGTTGATCTCTGTCGGATGGTGTGCATAATCATCGATGATCGTAAATCCGTTGACTTCACCTTTGTATTCAAAACGACGGTCAGTGCCGTGGAAGGACTTCAGACCTTCTTTGATCTTGCTGAAAGGAACTCCGAGAAGATCAGCAACTGCGATTGCAGACAATGCATTGGATACATTGTGGTCTCCGTTGACAGATAAGGAGATTCGGTCGATAAATTCCCCGGATTTTATCAGGTCAAAGGAAGCTTCACCCTTCTTGTCGTGGAGAATGTTGGTTGCACTGTAGTCAAGGGAGCTGTCGTTGCCGTAACGGATCACACGGCAGTCAAGGTCTGCAGTGATCTCTTCCAGATCAGGAATATTATCATTGATGACCAGGGTTCCGTCCTTCGGAAGTAATTTAGCGAAACGATGGAAGGAATTACGGATATCAGCCAGATCCTTGAAGAAATCTAGATGATCTTCGTCAATATTCAGGATCACACCGATCTTCGGGAAGAAATGCAGGAAACTGTTCGTGTATTCGCATGCTTCGGTAACAAAGTATTCAGAGTCGCCCACACGGATATTTCCGCCGATGGCTTTCAGGATTCCGCCTACGGAGATCGTAGGGTCCAATTCTCCGGCGAGAAGAATGTGTGAAAGCATCGAAGTTGTGGTTGTCTTTCCGTGAGTACCTGAGATTGCGATCGGCATATCATAGTTTGTCATCAACTGTCCGAGTAATTCCGCACGGGTCAACATAGGAAGCTTCTGTCTTACTGCTTCGGCATATTCTTCGTTATCCGGATGGATAGCTGCTGTGTATACAACTACATCAATACCGGGAATGATATTAGAAGCTTTCTGTCCGTAGAATACTTTTGCACCCATCTGCTCAAGGTGATCTGTAAGCAGATTCTTTATTATCGGATCCGGAAATAGTGAAGCCTTCTTTTAAAAGAATCTCTGCAAGACCGCTCATGCTGATTCCGCCGATTCCGATAAAGTGTACGTGTATAGGGGTTTCAAAATTAATTTTATACATAATATACCATCCTTTATGTTCATTTTGGTAAAATATCATCATAAAACTACATGTTCTTCATATTATTATAAACATATATCAAAAAAAATCCAACCCGTAAGTTTTTGTAATAATTTAACAAAAAAGATTGCGGAAATGTTTGAAAAATTGTAAAAATTGTTAGCAACATGGGAGGAAGTATGATATAATAAAAAAAAGCAAGACTACTGAGAAGGGGTGATGACATGAGGAAAAAGGAAATGATAGCAATGTTGCTGGCAGGAGGACAAGGCAGCAGACTTGGAGTTCTCACAGCAAAAGTTGCAAAGCCGGCCGTTGCATTTGGTGGTAAGTACGCATTATTGACTTTCCGCTCAGCAACTGCATTAATTCAGGAATCGATACGGTAGGTGTATTGACACAGTACCAGCCATTAAGGTTGAATGCACATATAGGAATTGGTATTCCATGGGATCTTGACAGGAATTACGGAGGCGTAACAGTGCTTCCGCCATATGAGAGAAGTGGAAGCAGTGAATGGTATTCCGGAACTGCGAATGCGATCTATCAGAATCTGGATTATATGGAGCAGTTTGATCCGGATTATGTTCTGATCTTATCGGGAGATCATATTTATAAGATGGATTATGAGGTGATGCTGGATTATCATAAGGCACATAATGCCGATGTAACGATTGCGGCAATGCCTGTACCGATGGAAGAGGCGAGCCGTTTTGGAATCGTTATCGCAGACGAGGATGGAAGAATTCAGGAGTTCCAGGAAAAGCCGGCAGAGCCGAAGAGTAACCTGGCATCCATGGGAATTTACATTTTCTCATGGAAAGCGTTGAAGGAAGCGCTTGAGACATTGAAGGACGAGCCGGGATGTGATTTTGGAAAACATATCATTCCGTATTGTCACAATAAAGGCGAGAGATTATTTGCATATGAATATAACGGATATTGGAAAGATGTAGGAACATTGGGATCATATTGGGAGGCCAATATGGAACTGATCGATATTATTCCGGAATTTAATTTGTATGAAGAATTCTGGAAGATATATACCAACAGTGAGATCCTGCCGCCACAGTATATTTCCGCACAGTCTGTGATAGAAAGAAGCATTATCTGTAACGGGGCAGAAGTGTATGGAGAGGTACATAACAGTATTATAGGATCCGGCGTTATTATAGGAGAAGGTTCTGTTATCAAGGATTCTATTATCATGAAAGACGCCAGAATTGGAAAGAATTGCGTGGTAGATAAGGCGATCATTGCTGAAAATTGTGTTGTCGGAGATAATGTTACATTTGGTATCGGAAGCGATGTGCCGAACAAATTAAAACCGGCGATCTATTCCTTTGGACTGGTTGCTGTGGGTGAAAAATCCGTGATACCGGATGGCGTACAGATTGGAAAGAATACTGCTGTCAGTGGCGTAACATCCAAAGAAGATTACCCGGATGGAGTACTGGAAAGTGGCGAAACATTGATAAAGGCAGGTGGACAGGCATGAGAGCAGTTGGAATTATTTTAGCAGGTGGTAACAGCAACAAGATGCGTGAACTGACACATAAGAGAGCAGTAGCGGCGATGCCGATCGCAGGAAGCTACAGAGCAATTGACTTTGCTCTCAGCAATATGTCAAACTCTCACATTCAGAAGGTGGCAGTTCTGACGCAGTACAATGCACGTTCACTGAATGAACATCTGAATTCCTCAAAATGGTGGGATTTCGGAAGAAAACAAGGGGGGCTTTATGTATTTACCCCGACGATCACAGCGGAGAACGGATACTGGTATCGCGGAACGGCAGATGCGATATACCAGAATCTGGATTTCTTAAAACGTTGTCATGAACCTTATGTTATTATTACATCAGGTGATGCAGTATATAAGATGGATTATAACAAAGTGCTGGAATATCATATTGCAAAGAAAGCAGATATTACAGTTGTTTGTAAAGAACTTGGTCCGAACGAAGATGTGAGCCGTTTCGGAACAATCAAAATGAATGATTCTATGCGCATTGAAGAATTCGAAGAGAAGCCGATGGTGGCACAGTCACAGATTGTATCAACGGGTATCTATGTAATCAGAAGACGCCAGCTGATCGATCTGATCGAACATTGCGCAGAAGATGACAGACATGATTTTGTGACCGATATTCTCATCAGGTATAAGAATCTGAAGAAAATCTACGGTTATAAAATAAAAGATTACTGGAGTAACATTTCAACAGTGGATGCATATTATCAGACAAATATGGATTTCCTGAAGCCAGAAGTACGGGAGTATTTCTTCCGGACACAGCCGAGCATCTATTCCAAGGTCAGTGATCTGCCGCCGGCAAAGTATAATCCGGGAGCTATGGTTAAGAACAGTCTTGTGGCAAGCGGAAGCATTATTAATGGAACAGTCGAGAATTCGATTCTTTTCAAGAAGACATTCGTGGGGAACAACTGTGTCATTAAGAATTCCATTATTTTGAATGATGTCTATCTCGGAGATAATGTATATATTGAGAATTGCATTGTGGAAAGCAGAGATACGATTCGGGCAAATACACGTTATGTTGGTGAAAATGGTGTGAGAGTAGTCGTAGAAAAAAATGAGAGGTATGCACTTTAAGAGAAAATGGTGCAAAGGCTAGAAGAAAGGGGCTAGAAAAATGCAGATTACAGATGTACGCGTGCGTAAAGTAGCAAAGGAGGGCAAGCTGAAAGCTGTCGTTTCCATTACCATGGATGAGGAATTTGTGGTACATGACATTAAGGTGATTGAAGGAGAGAAGGGACTCTTTATTGCAATGCCTAGCAAGAAAGCTGTGGATGGGGAATATAGAGATATTGCACATCCGATCAATTCAAGAACAAGAGAGCGCATTCAGAATTTCATTCTTGAGAAATATGAAGAAGCACTGGCAGAGGATGCAGCAGAAGCATAGATGGTATATGTATCGGCGAAAAAAAGGAGCAGGAATTTCCTGTTCCTTTTTTTGAATGTTGTGTGTCAGAACAAGCTGTCAGCAGTTTGTTTAAAAATGTCTTATGACAGTTATTTTTTATCGGTAAAAATTACACAGGATCATTTGTTAACTGAAAATGCATAGTCTTATGTGTAATCGGGTGCTTAAAATCTAGTTTATAAGCACACAGCCGGATTGTCTGCCAGCCCGTGGTGTCAGAAAGTTCCTGATTATATTTGGTATCTCCAACAATCGGACAACCGACAGATGCGAGTTGTACACGGATCTGATGATGGCGGCCGGTATCCAGATGGATTTCCAGTTCAGTTCCGTGGAAAGCAGCAGGTGCGGTAAACAGCCAGTCCGTAACAGGAACTGTATCATAATGCAGCCGTGCAATTTTTGATCCGTTTTCCTTCGCAGACAGATACGGGAAGTGTTTGTTCTGGCATCTTTGACCATATAATTCTCAAGTGTTCCTTCTTTTGTTGAAGGTGTATTGGCAACAAGTGCCCGGTAATATTTCCCGAATCCCCTGATTCTGTAATTGTTTATTCAGATCTTTTGCAGCAGCCGGAGTCTTAGCAAAGACAAGGATTCCGGCGACCGGCTGGTCCAGTCTGTGGATGACGGCAAGGTAAGGCTCAGCTGAGCCGGGGTTCCTGGAACCACTGGATTTCGCCAGATGGTTTTTGATCAGGCTGACCATGTCCGGGTAACGGATACTTTTGCTCTGGGTTGCGATACCGTGTGGCTTGACACAGACTAAAATGTGCGGGTCTTCATATAATATATTTAAAGTAGCCATATACTTCTCCTTTGTTAAAACAAATGTTATACTTATTAAATCATGGAGGGAAAAACTGCAAGAAGTTGGGGAGAAAAGAGGAAAACATAATTGAGCGGGAAAGTACTGGCAGAAGCAGGGATAATATCTTGACAAAACATACCTCATGGATTAAAATAATTGACAATTCAACATTTTTTATGGCGATGAAGGGAATTAGTACATGGGAATCCAGCTGCAGAGAGGATGTCATATGGTGTGAGATATCTGCTGTTCATCACATGGAACCGGTCCTGGAGCCACTGTATGAAAGTGCAGCGTGTCAGCCGGCGTTAACGGCCAATGAAGAGAGCTGCGAAAGGGTCGCAGTTAACTAGGGTGGTACCGCCGAGCTTTTCGGTCCCTTTTTCGGGGAGTCGAAAGGCCCGGCGTTTGTGCCAGGTTGCGGAACTCCCGGCAAAAAATAACGTGGAATAAGGATTCCACCAAAATTGAAAAGGAGAAGAGAAACATGGCAAAGGAAAAATTAGTCAAAAACATTACATCTCGTGACGAAGATTTCGCACAGTGGTACACAGACGTTGTACGTGAAGCAAATCTTTGTGATTATTCAAGCGTAAAAGGATGCATGAACTACTTACCGAATGGTTATGCAATCTGGGAACTGATCCAGTCAGATCTGGACAGACGTTTTAAAGAAACAGGAGTTGAGAATGTATACCTGCCAGTACTGATTCCGGAATCACTTCTGGAAAAGAAGCTGATCACGTAGAAGGATTCGCACCGGAAGTTGCATGGGTAACACATGGTGGAATGGAAAGACTGCAGGAAAGATTATGCGTACGCCCTACATCAGAGACATTGTTCTGTGACCTCTGGGCAAAGACTGTAAAATCATACAGAGATCTTCCAAAGGTATGGAACCAGTGGAACTCCGTTCTCCGTTGGGAGAAGACAACAAGACCATTCCTCCGTTCAAGAGAATTCTTATGGCAGGAAGGTCACACACTTCATGCAACATAATGAAGAAGCTGAAAGAAAGAACAATCCAGATGTGGGAAGTTATAAGGATTGCTATAAAGAGACAATGGCTATCCCATTCGTAGCAGGAAGAAAGGCAGAACACGAGAAATTCGCCGGAGCAGAAGACACATACACGATCGAAGCACTGATGCATGACGGAAAAGCACTTCAGTCTGCGACAAGCCATTTCTTCGGAAACGGATTCCCGGATGCATTCGGAATCAAATATGTAGATAAGAACAACGAACTGCACAGTGCGTATGAGACATCATGGGGATGGTCAACAAGAAGTATCGGAGCCCTGATCATGGTTCACGGTGACGATGACGGACTGGTACTGCCACCACACGTAGCACCGGTTGAATGTAGAATCATTCCAATCGCCCAGCACAAAGAAGGTGTACTTGACAGATCTTATGCACTGCTTGACGAACTGAAAAAAGCAGGATACAGAGTGAAGATCGATGACTCTGATAAGAGTACAGGATGGAAATTCTCTGAGCAGGAGATCCTTGGTATCCCAACACGTATCGAGATCGGACCAAAGGATATCGAGAAGAACCAGGTTGTTGTTGTACGTCGTGATAACCGTGAAAAGATCGTTGTATCTCTCGATGAGATCGCAGTAAAACTGCGCGAGATCTTAGAGCAGGAGCAGCAGGATATGTACAACAGAGCAGAAGAATTCCTGAACAGCCACATTGATACAGCTACTACAATGGATGAAATGGTTGAGAAGTTCAAAGCCAACCGTGGATTTGTAAAAGCATGCTGGTGTGGAGATCCGGAATGTGAGGGCGAAGTAAAATATCAGACAGGCGGAGCTGCAACAAGATGTCTGATCGAAGATGAAGAATTCATTTCCGATAAATGTATTTATTGCGGAAAACCTGCGAAACACATGGCTTACTGGGGGAAATCATATTAAGAATAAACGGATTATAAAGATGGACGGTGGATTAAAAAATCCACCGTCTATTTTCATCCACAGACACAGGCAAAAATATGGTATGATATAGAATGTTGATAACATGGATAGACGGAGGAGATATTTGTGGATAACTTTAATATAAAATTACCGGATGATGTACAGTTTATCATTCATACCTTACAGTCGCATGGATTTGAAGCATACGCAGTCGGGGGATGTGTCAGAGATTCTATCCTCGGAAGAGAACCGGGCGACTGGGATATTACAACATCGGCGATGCCGGAAGAGACAAAGGCATTATTCGACAAAACATTTGATACCGGAATTGAACATGGGACGATAACTGTACTTCTGAATCATGAGGGTTACGAAGTTACGACGTACAGAATCGATGGAAAATATGAGGACAGCAGACATCCGAAAGAAGTGACATTTACAAGGAATCTGAAGGAAGACCTGCTCAGACGGGATTTTACGATCAATGCCATGGCATATAATGACAAGGATGGGATCGTAGATATCTTTGGAGGAATGCAGGATCTGGAAAAGCATATGATCCGTTGTGTGGGAAATGCCAAGGAACGGTTCTCGGAAGATGCACTCCGGATTTTAAGAGGCGTCAGATTTGCGGCACAGCTTGGATTTGAGATTGATGAGGAGACGAAAGAAGGAATGAAGCTTCTTGCGCCGACACTGGAAAATATCAGTGCGGAGAGGATACAGGTAGAACTGGTGAAGATGCTGACATCTGACCGGCCGGAGCTTATAAGAACTGCTTATGAACTTGGGATTACGAAGATATTTTTGCCGGAATTTGACCGGATGATGGAGACAGAGCAGGAGACACCGCATCATATGTATACCGTTGGGGAACATACCATTCATGCAATGATGAATGTCCGCAATGATAAGATCTTAAGATTGACAATGTTACTGCATGATACAGGAAAACCGGAATACAAGACCATGGATGAAGACGGCGTTGCGCATTTTAAAATGCATGCATTGGGAAGTGAGCGCATTGCGAAAGAAGTACTCCGGAGATTAAAATTCGATAATGATACGCTGCATAAGGTTACAAGACTTGTGCTGAATCATGATTACCGTATGCCGGCTACGCCGAAAAATGTCAGAAGAGCAATGAATAAGATCGGCGAAGATATTTTCCCATATTATATGGAAGTCAGAATGGCAGATGTTCTGGCGCAAAGTGAGTACCGGAGGGCAGAAAAATTAAAAAAATCTGGATGAAGTAGAACAGACATATGCAGAGATTATAGAAAAAGGGCAGTGTGTATCGTTAAAAGAATTAGCTGTGACCGGCAGAGATCTGATCCGGCAGGAATGAAGCCGGGAAAAGAGATTGGGGAAAAGTTAAACGAATTATTGAACCTTGTGATCGAGAATCCGGAAATGAATACGAAAGAGACACTGTTGAATTATATTTCCACGGATAAAGAAGTATAACAGCAGTGAATATTTTTTATATTTCCCACATACATTTAAAAAGAATATCAAGTGTAAAGTGCGGGGAATATAAATGCAGGAATTTGAACAAAAAATACTGGAACAATATGATATAGAAGTAAACAGCACCCGTAAAGTCAGAGGTGCTGTTTTATGCGAAACGAACAAAGGGGTATTCCTTTTGAAGGAAGTTACAACATCCGAAAAAGAATCCCTGCGTTATGCGAACTTTATACATGGCTTTATGAACAAGGAGAGCATCAGATTGATTATATGGTAGCGAACCGGAACGGTGAATATATCTCTTCGTTGGATAATGGTGACCGGTATATGCTGAAAAATGGTATGCAGGCCATGAATGCGACATAAAAAAGACCAGGGAAATATTAGAAGCGGCCGGGAATCTGGCGAAATTACATACTGTTATGAGGCATGAACTGGAGTATGGGATTACAGAAGGGATTAAGACCGGTGAAAAATACAGACGGCATAACCGGGAGTTAAAAAAAGTACGGCAGTTTGTCAGAAAAGCTGTCCCGAAAGGGGAATTTGAATTTGCATTTTTGCAACAGTTTGAACTGATGTATCAGTGGGCAGAAGCAGCGGTATGCGAACTGGAACAGTCGGATTATGAACAATTGTATCAGGAAGAGATGAACCGTTCCGGTATGACGCACGGAGAGTATAATTACCATAATATCATCATGACAAGAGAAGGAATCGCGACAATGAATTTTGAAAAATTCATCGGGATATTCAGGTAGAGGATCTGTACTATTTCTCAGAAAAGTAATGGAGAAAAGCGGGTGGAAGCTCCGGCTCGGAGATGGCATGCTGAATGCGTATTCTGCAATCCACCCACTTACCAGAAGCGAAACAGAATATTTGAAAATCCGTCTGATTTATCCGGAAAAGTTCTGGAAAATTGCAAATTCATACTATTGCATGAATAAAGCGTGGATATCGGTAAAAAATACAGAGAAACTAAAGACTGCGATAAAGCAGACAGAAGAGAAAAAAATGTTTTTAAAAGAACTGTTTGGATTTGAACTCTGAGGCACCTGAAAATGCCGGAAAACCTTGAAAATACAGGGAAACAGGGATTTACCTTGACATTCCGTATGAAACAGGTATAACAGTACATAAAGGCATGTCATATGACGGGGGTATGGACAGTGACTTGTATAAAAAGAATCGAAATTATGAATTCTAAATGTAAATAAGAGGAGATATATCCATGAACCAAAACAGAACTGATCGCAGCAATCGCTGACCAGGCAGAATTATCAAAGAAAGATTCCGAAGAAAGCTTTAAAAGCAATTCGTTT
>ENA-OQIM01000309-OQIM01000309.1-human-gut-metagenome-genome-assembly--contig:-NODE-309-length-17937-cov-1.622908_pt1 | contig 17937 bp, 15 predicted proteins | sample MGYA00242579_ERZ504744 | MGnify/ENA primary metagenome ERZ504744 (study PRJEB26092, sample SAMD00036441) | human gut metagenome | host: Homo sapiens | study: EMG produced TPA metagenomics assembly of...
ACAACAACTATATAAAAAGCCTTAGCCCAACCGGTTTCCCAAAAGGTGGGTAATACCTGTAAAGTAACCGTTTTCACAGAGTTCATCCAAATACCATCCCATTGGTCGCCTTTATCTGAAATTGATATTTTCCTGCCGGAAGACTTACAAAACTAACCGAGTTCTTCTTACCTATATAATACCATTGATTATCATCCAACTTATAAGCATACTCGATATCCAAGGAATTAGTATAATCCAACGCAGCAAATGAGATGGTAAAATTCCTCCGCCGGGTAGGAATCTCTAAATAATCCGCATCACTCAATACATGAGATAAATTATCCTCCGAATATTTTATACCTGTCACTACAATAGGAGCTTCATAAGCCTGCTTAACGATACTATCCGGAGAAAAGACAAGCATACCGCCTTCTGTACCCATTAAGATATCCCCTTGCCTGTCTGCAACCGGAAGACATTCACTATAATTAAAAGAACGATTGAAAAAAGTTTCTCCAAAAGACTCAAAGATCTGATCGTGCACATCAAACAGAGTGATATCCGTTTCCGAGCCGATCCATATATTATGATTTTTATCTTCAATCAAGCTCTAGCCAACGGAGATGTCTCTTTGCCGAACGACCGGAATCGAAGTTCATCAGATAATAAATTTGATGAAACCAACTTGCAAAGGCCACCTCCATAACAATAACAATAGATAGTTTCATCTGTCGTTCGTAAAACAGACATCACATCAGCACTACACAACCCGTCAGCCGCCTGCGGACGAGGAAGGTTAAGATAAAAACGAATATTTCGTAATCCGAAAAATCAGAAGAAAAAGTAATCAAACCTTCTATAGTACCCACCAGCATAGTATGACCGGGTCCCTCCACCATACAACGAATACTGTTGGTACGATTAATAGGAAAACCGGACAATTTATTCTCCGCATGAATAAAACGTATCGCCCCATCTTCCTTTTCCTCAACCAAATTCAATCCGCCACCGTAAGTACCAATCCAAATACGTCCGTTATGATCCTCATCAATGCATGATATTTTATTGTCACTGATGGAATAAGGATCCGACGGATTATTCATATAATGATATACCTCATAATGATAAGGACGATTCCGAGGAACAAGCCTGAACAATCCGTTTTCCTTACTGCCAAGCCATATTGTCTGCGCCTGATCCTTCAGCATGACATAGATTCCACCTTCTGCAAAAACTGTTTCCGTTTGAGCCAGTTCCCCATCAGGCGACAAATAACCCAGCAAGTTTTTCTGTGAATCCATAATACGTATAATCCTTTCTTTGTTGCAATCCATAAATGTTCGTCGCTATCAAACAGAAATGATTTTGTATCAAAATAATTGTCCAACTCCCTATAAGTATAGGGACTAGGCGGAAAGAACATTTTTATAAATGAGCGCTGGGATTTGATCCACAAATTATTTTGTTTGTCAACATAAGTTGTTTTAATAATAGGAGAATAAGGTATATGATTCCTTCCCGGTGTAAAATAGACTTTTAACTCCCGGCTCTTTTCGTCATAATAACTGAATATACCTTTATAAGGAATAGTCCAAACCACTCCGTTAGGATCTTCATAAATAAAGAGTTCATTTTCCGGAGAAGAAGCCATGTATCCGGAAGGAGTATTCAAATATTGTTTCACTCCGGTTTCCGGATCAAGCCGATAATTCCCGGCAATCCGGTAAATATCCATAGAAATCCTTTAGAATCCTGATAGACTTTTCTCACAGCCGCATCGTCATGCCCCGGAAGAGAGAAATCATATTTCTCCATCGCCAGTTCAGGGAAACGGCATAGGTACAAACCTTTATCAGACAAAACAGCCAGCTGATTATCTTTCAACACTTTAATTCCGTTTATATGCTGAATCTTCTCTTGAAAAGGAACGATGTTGAATTGCATGGTATTTACATCATAATAGCTAGCCTGCCATTCTGTGATGCAAGAAAAACAAGATTATCCATTGTTTCGAACATAGAAAAGGGATATGAACTAATGGTCCGCTTGCCAAATATGCTAACTCCCTTGTCACTAAATACCCATTCCTCTCCCTGTTTATCTTCAAAGACCCTACTGACTTTCCCCAATTCCACATCATCAATAGCTGTAATATACTGAATCCCTGAAGAAACAGTACACTCTTTATCTGAAATTCTGAAACATCCTCCATTATTTAAAGTAACCCAAGTAATCCCTTTGGATAAAGGATACAAATTTTCTATTTGCAACGGAGTATTAAAATGTTGTTCATACTGTTTCAGAACATTAATCAGCTTATTTTCACGAATATCATATAAATACAGGCTATGACGATCGTATGCAATCATCCATAAATTGCCGTCGGCCGTATTCTCCAGCCGCTGCATGTGCTGGTTCAAAAGAGAATCAAACTGAAAAGTCTCGAAATCGCGTCCATCAAACCGGCTTACCCCATTCCAAGTACTAACCCATATAAAACCATTATGACTTTGAAGAATCTGCGCCGGATTACTTTGAATCAATCCATCTCTAACAGTATATTGACGTGCAACACAAATCGGTTGTCCTTTGACAAAAACAAAATGAAGAGCTAACAACAAGATGCCCCATATATATTTTAACTTTATTGTGTTTTCCATTTTATATCGATTTACCAAACAAAGTACAAAGATAACCAAATGTAGATTTCCTCCTAGAATAAATTATCAATTAGACATAAAATACAAGGTTAAAATAGAAAAAACGGCAACTTTGGTATAAGAACCAACAGCTGCCATTTTCCCTAACTACCTTTTCACCCTATTTCCTACAAGCCTATTTATATCCCTCATTTTGTAAAATTCGTCTTTATTCGTTATGGCGTCCAATAAAGTTTGTGGAAATGGACGCAACATATGATAAGCTTTCACATTTTTACCGGCATCAGGATTTCCGGCTTTTATCCGACGGATAAATATTTCACTTCCCATTCGTTTCAAATCAAACCAACGTAATTGTTCTCCGACCAATTCCCGAGCACGTTCATCCAATATGAAATCAATATCCTCAATGTCACTTTGAGCAACTTTCATAGCCTCCTCTTTGCCAGCCTTAGCTCTTTGGGAACGAAGAATATTCATATAAGTCAACGCATCCGCTTTGCCGGCTTTTGCTCCTGCTTCCGCCACAATTAAATACATTTCTGCCACACGGATTATAAAAGCATCCCGTGTTCCACGATCCTCGTTCACCGTAGCACGAGTAGGGTCTTCAAATTTAGAGATAGGCATACATTGTTTCTGACTTTTTACAGAACCATCTTCATGATAAATATCTGTCCGATCAAGTATCTGATAACGTCCTTTGGCCCACTGACGCTTTACCTGAGGAACAACATCTTTTGTTACCCATATAGCAGTATCCCCTTGTACCATATAAGGGTAGTTATCTCCGGTTTTTCCTCCATTAGCCTTCCATAACGAACGGAAAGTCACTTCAAAACGTTGGTCTATATTCTCGTCATAACAATCCAGCAAATAACGCGTCGGCATATAGTGATTAAAAGGACGACCGTATTCTATGCTTCTGACCATACCGGGCTGATCATCATACTTCATACAGAAAATCAAATGAGTATGGTTACCCCCTGAACGAATAATATCATTATCCATCTCCTGATTATACAACTGATTAGTAGAAGAATAATCAATATACCAAATCACTTCCTTATTGCCATTTCCATCAGAATTTTCCATATCAAATACTGAGCAAAATCCTTTGATAACTCAAAAGGGCCATTATCAATCACTTCTTTTGCCAAAGTATAGGCTTGTTCATACAATGCTTTATCATTCAATTCACTTGCTCTAGTCAATAGCAAACGAGCCTTCAAAGCTTTGGCAGCCCACATCGTAACACGCCCTCCATCCGATTGCGCAACAGACAACCGGCTATCCATACAAAAATCCAAATCTTCAAAAATATGAGTATAAATCTCTGAAACCGAGGTTTTCCTAGGTGCCATAACAATAGACTCCGATGGCTGATCCGTATAATAAGTATCTCCAAATGTTTCCACCAGAATCCAATAATAATACGCCCGTAAGAAACGCACCTCTGCTTCTCGTTTACTGGTAAGTGCCTTATCACTGAACGGAACATTCTTTACATGATAGATGGCTGTATTACAAAAGTTGATCGCTTTGTAAAAACGGTCATAATACTCTTTACTGATAGGATTGGTCCCATCAAAATCATTCTGATAAGAAACAATGGCGGGATAATCACAACCGCCGCCCGGAGCCAATATATCCGTTCCCGTTTCACTGAATGCCATAGCAGCAGACTTTCCACCCCAAAAACGCAAGGGAGTATAACAAGAGTTAATCAAAGACTCAAAACCTTTCTCAGTATCATAATAACCACCTTCGGTAGTAACCGCACTACGATTGTGTTCTTCCAAAAAATCAGAGCAGCCCGAGCAAACCATAAGAGTAGCTGCCAATGCATATAATAATGTAAATTCGTTTCATTAATTTTCATTTCTTTACCAGTTAAAATTCTACATTCAGACCAAATACAAGTTGTTTTGTATAGGGAAAGAAATACTTCCTCCCTGTTCGATCATAATTATCAATCTTGCTGAAAGTAAAGAAATTCTTTGCTGTAGCATATACACGGAGTCTGGATAGATTGAGATGTTTCAAAAGTTCCGGTTTGAAAGTATATCCCAACGTAATATCGCGTATTTTAAAGAAAGAACCATCTTCATACTTCAACGTTGAATAGTAAGTAACCTGTGTATAACTCTTACTTTTATTAGGACGCGGAAAAGCATTGGTAGGGTTCTCGGGAGTCCAGTAATCTACATTTCCACCATTTTCCAACGCATTGATACGATACGTAGTATTATAATCATACGCAATCCACTGACCCAAACGAGCATACAAGAATACAGACAAATCAAACCCCTTATAATTAAAAGTATTATTGAAACCAAAAGTTACATCCGACGCTGACTGTAAATGATACGATCATCTGTCGTTATGACACCATTACCATCCACATCCTGTACCTTTATATCACCCGGTTCCTGTCCATTGGCAGCAGCGGCAGCCTCTTCACCCAATTGCCAGATACCTTCTTTCTTATAATCATAAAACACTTTGAAAGGTTCTCCTACAAACCAAGCATTCGCCTCATCCTTTAATTGTCCCGAAGCAAGTTCTTTTATTTTTTCCCTATTGTGTGACAATGAGAAATCTGAGAACCAGGAGAAGTTCTTGTTTTGAATATTAACCGTGCTCAGTGTCAAATCAACACCAGTACTTTCAGTCTTACCGATATTTTCCATAACCGAAGCATAACCGTTAATAGATGGAATTACACGATTCATTAAAATATCCCGGGTTTCTGCCTTGTAAATATCAATACTACCTGAAATACGATTATTAAAAAATCCGAAATCCAGACCAAGGTTATACTGCGTGGTAGTTTCCCAAGTCAGTTCCTTGTTTGACATCGTTTTAGGATAGAATCCATAAGCTCCCTCATTATTGAACGAATAAGTGGAGTTACCCAGCAAACCAACGGTTTGATAAGGATCAATAGCACATTGGCCAGATTGTCCCCAACTCAACCGGAGTTTTAAATTTGAAATAGCATCCACATTTTTCAGGAAATTCTCTTCATTGATACGCCAGGCCAGTGCTACAGACGGAAAGTAGCCCCATTTCTTACCTGGTGCAAAAACAGAAGAACCATCGGCACGCAAAGAAGCAGTCAGCATATAGCGATCCATCAATTTATAATTAACACGCCCAAAGAAGGAAGCAGATTTGATCAACCAGTGAACTCTTTATAGTGATTTCTTTTTCATTGGAATACAAATTATGGAACCAGTTATCAGCATATACTTGTCCCTTTCCACCTGCATAGGTATATTCTTTAGAGTTGAGAATCGTACTGGTTCCAACCATTGCCTGCAAACTATGGATATCAGAGAAGTCCTTTGAATAAGTCAGCACATTCTCCCATGTCAGATTACGTGTCATGGTGTGCTCTTTATAGGATTGTGAATCCTTGCCACTTCCCTGCAACGAGTTCTTATCACAGAAAAAGCCTCTACGCACATTCACTGAGTTCAATCCCAGCGTTGTACGGAATAAAATATCCTTGGTGATATTCCAGTTCAGGTACAAGCTGCCGAAGAAACGCTCCTGGATGGTATTATCCACACGCATGCCCTCCTGATCGTCAATCAACGGATTCATCTGAGTATTATAACCGGGAGACGGATACATCACTAAATTCCCCTCCTCATCATAAGGTTTCGAGATAGGAACAATTTTATTAGCCATATTCAGCGGACTATAACGATTATTCTTATCTACATAGGCATAGATAATGTTTGTCCCTACCTGCACATTGTCAAACAATTGATGGTCCAGTGCTACACGGGCATTATACCGTTTATAGTTATCATCCTTAAAGAGTCCCTCTTCGCTTCTGTAACCCAAAGATATATTATGTTTGGTTTTCGTATTGCCCCCGGATACAGACACCTCATAATTTTGGTTAAATCCGTTGTGCATCAACATGTCACGATAGTTCGTATCATATCCTTTTTCCAGATAAGTCAGTTCTTCAGGAGCAAATACAGCAGCATCCTCTGCGTATTTTCCTGTTGTTCTGTCCCGATAAGCCTCTCTTTTGTATTGGGCATATTCTTCAGCATCCATGATATCAGGATAATCAGTTATCATGGTAGAAGAAACAAAAGCATTAAAGGATACTTTTGACTTTCCTTCTTTTCCCTTTTTAGTCGTAATCATAATAATACCATTCGCACCCCGTGTTCCATAAATAGCTGTAGAAGAGGCATCTTTTAACACTTCAATAGATTCTATATCAGTGGGATTTATATCTAGCGAGGTACCATAATCAATACCATCCACAAGAATCAACGGAGCATTACTAGCCGTCAATGAACGCTCTCCACGGATTGTAAAATTAGGTGCACTTCCTGCTTGCCCCGAAGAGTTTGTAAGATCAAGTCCGGCTACTTTTCCTTGTAATGCCTCCAAGGCATTGGTAGTAGGAATAGCTGTGATATCCTTACTTTTAATAGAAGCAATGGAACCGGTCATATCCCTTTTCTTTTGCACACCATAACCTATTACTACGACTTCTTCCAAAGTCTGGTTGTCTTCTTTCATTTGTACATTCAATGTCTGCTGATTTCCGACAACTATTTTCTGTGGAACATAACCGATGTAAGAGAAGACCAAAGTGGCATCGGCATCCACTTCTTCCAACGTATAACGTCCGTCAATATCCGTTATAGTTCCTCCGCTATTTCCTTGAATAACTATACTTACCCCAATCAGCGGTTCATTATTAGCATCGGTTACTCTACCGGTGACTCTATGCCTGGAAGCCTGTACTTTACCGGAAGATGCCAGTACTTGTTTGGCAAGACTCACCACAATGGTATTATTCACCTTGCTCAATTGCAGACTAGTTTGTTTCCTGATTTGCTCTAAAGCCTGGTCGAAACTTACATTGTCCAAATCAATATCAATCGTATTATACTTTTGGACAACACTCTCATCATAGAAAAACTCATAACCGGAAAGGTACTCAGTTTCTTGAACACATCAGCCAATTTTACTTTACGCATCTGCAATGTAACAGTCTGATTCAATTCAACTTGTGCTGCATGCACAGGGAAAGCAGCCATGGATGCCGAACCTAGCAACAAGGTCGGTACAAGCAATACTCGGGCCCACGAAGCCCTCTTCGCATGTTGTTTCATAGATCTTGATTATTTAATTATTAAGGTATTATTTATATAGAATATACGAATTGTTTTCTTTCCTGTATTTAATTCCCGTAGCCAAGCGAATGGACTCCAAAACCGCCTCCAAACTCCTATTATCATGCGTACCTGAAAGAAAATTATTAAAGACAAAACTTGAGTCCAATTGTATAGTGTAGTTATACACCCGTTCCAACCTCCTCGTCACTTCTTGTATCGGAGTACGGTTAAAGTATAACTTGTTCTGCATCCACAACATATAATTTTGAGTATTCACATGCTCACGTTCCAGATGCATATTGGTTTTATCCAATACCAATTGCTCTCCGGGAGTCAGTTTCAATTGTTCTTCGCCGAAATTCATCAGCACCTTTCCTGTGCATAGAGTCAGTTGCAGTTCCTCACTATCTTCATAATTATTCAGATTAAAAGTAGTACCCAAAACACGTATTTTATAATCCTGACTTTGAATAATGAAAGGACAGTCTTTATTTTTAGCTACATCAAAATAAGCCTCTCCCTTGAAATGAACGTAACGGTCTTCTTTTCCAAATTGCCTCGGATATTTCATATAAGAGCCTGCATTCAAGATCACTTTTGTCCCGTCAGGGAGCACCACTTTTTGTCTTTTACCATAAGGTACGTATATTTCATATTGAGCAACCTTCATGTCTGCCGGATTAGCAAAATAAACTACGCTCAAAACGATGCAAAGCAATACAGCCGCAGCAATGCTCCCCCATTTTTTTACTAAATAGATAGATTGACTCCGACGCCTGTCCTCGTAATTGCTGATAATTTGAAGTGCCTGACGCTCATTGGAAATCCATTCCTCCCATGAGGATGAAGACTCTTCCTCACCAGTTTTCCATAAACAAGCAGAAGCTTCATCAAAGTCTTTTGACCGGTCTGTCTTTTTGTCTGCCAACAGTTCCTCAATATCCTTACAGGTATAAATACCGTCAACAAATCTTTTCCAAACCGAATAATGTATCTTTTGTTTTTCTTTCATTATGCATTTCTTTCGTTTCTCTATAAAGGATACGAATCAAAAGCAAAAGGTGGGGATAGGAATCTTATGGTTTAACGTATTTTAATATGATTAGGCTTACAAGTATTGGACAGGCACTTATGAAAGGGATCAGATAAGCACGAATTTTCTCTAATGCATTTTTTATATGATCTTGCACGGTATAAACAGACAAACCAAGTTGTTCAGCTATTTCTTTATGAGACAGTCCTCTATTCCGGCTCAATTCGAAAATCTCCCGTTGGCGCGGACTCAACTGCTCCAAAGCTGTGCAATCAATTCCTGAATATTCTTTTCTTCCAGACTCTTCTCTACATCATCTACATAATCAATGGCCTGTTCCATCAGTTTTTCGTATAGCACAGATCGGGCAGACAGAGAACGAAATATATCGTAAATACGATTTCTTGCTATAGTATAAAGAAAAGCGGAAAAAGACTGCTCAATCCGAATATCTTCCTTCTTTTCCCAAACGGTCAAAAAAAATATCTTGTGTTATATCCTCAGCTATCTCTTTATCCTTGACAAAATGGACACAATAATAAAGGACCTGGGACTTATAAAAAGAGAAAAGATGGCTGAAAGCAATCTTGTCTCCATTTATAAGTTTCCGAATTAATTCCCGCTCTATGTCAAGAGGCAGCTTCATACCTAGAATTCAGTAACGAACGGTTTCCCATCCAACCATGCAGCCATATTCAACACCAGTAAATTCCAGTTCTGAAAACCTTTATTCAATACCGGCTCACCATTATCAGGCAGATAATATTCATGTAATGCCCCGAAACGTTCATAGTCACGTCCCAAAAGCAAAATGGTCTTTTCCGCCAATTCCCGGGCCTCTTCCGTAAATCCATATTTCACCAATCCACGAAAGACCAGATAATTCACATTAATCCAAACCGGACCTTGCCAGGAAGACGGATTCCCACTGGCACGTACATTATACATTTTTTCCAAAGGAGACAAAGTACGGATTCCCGCCGGAGCGTTAAAGGAGCAAGTATCATGAAAATGAATCCGCACTATTTCCTTTGCTTGCTCCGGAGTGGCTATTTCAGCCACATCGCCATAAATCCGCTCCACACACTAAGACGCTGAATCAAACAATCATAATCACGCGGCTGCCTACGTGCAGAAACAATTGTCCCGGGTACAGCCCCTTTATATCCGGTTTCTCCACCGGAAGCAGATTCAAATCCACACTATAATAAAAACGGTCACGCGGGTCCCAACAATGTTCTTGTACCTTTCCTTTCAATACCGCCGCTTCTTTCTCAAAGGAAACTGCTATATCATCCAAATTCAGACAGCCGGCCAAGTATGCCATAGCCTGTAATTCGCGATACATCAACGCGTTCAAGAAGATGGATCCGAACTGCCTTGAGGACGATAAAAAAGTACTGGGATCATTATCAACTCCGATAGCCTCATCAGTTTCCCAATAGAATAACCCGGTCGCCTTGTGACGATGAAAATTCAAATATTTACAGACAAATGCCTGCAACGTATAAAAATCATCGCGCAACCACTCCGCATCCCCGTTCATATTGCGGACAATAAAGGCGGCATGTTGTGCCAATGTAGGTTTGTGCATATTGCTTTTCCAAGGGTTCCGTGTTTTCAACATTTCTTCGCGGCTAGGGGCATTCCGTTCTATCCAGATAGGAATCCAACCGTCCATACCTCCATAGTGCAAGGAATTGAGGATGCATCCCTGTTCGTACTTCAGGGCCTCCTGCTTATCCTTTTCCGTGCCGTTCTCTAATAAGATTTGACGCAGAGCGATGTTGCTCAACCAAGAATCCCAATCCCATAGCATATCCAAGTATTGATTACTTCCCGGAGCAAGGAACGGAAAGACTAAAGCTCCTCCGGCTTCACGATACATGCCTTTCATATCTTTATAAATATGAGCACGGCACAATTCTTTGTATTTTCCAATATTCTCGGGAGTACGTCCGGCATTTGTGCATTTAGCATAAACGGGAAACAACAAATTGTTAAAAAGATCAGTAATTGTTTTTTCATAGGTATTATCTCATTTTTGCTGACGGGGACAAAAAATACAAATTAAAAACGAAAAAGAAAAAGAGATTAAAACAAAAATTATTTCGAAACAAATCAAAATATAACCAGAAAGGGCTACCCCCAGGCAGCCTTCTATAATAAAAATATATTTCCCTTATAAGGTCTTAGTCGCGAGTCCCATATAAATCATTATATAGTAAATCAGTGTAGCCAATGAACTAAGTGCCGCAACCACATAGGTATAAGCAGCCGAACGCAACGCATCCTCTGCCGCATGATGGTTATATGAATTGGTAATTCCGGCCTTGCTCAACCATACCAACGCACGCTGGCTGGCATTGATCTCAACAGGCAACGTAATAAAGCTGAAAAGAGTAGTCATGGCAAAAAGACAAATTCCTGCCAATAATAACTGCGGGAAAGTATTCACCATCAAAATACCTGCCAGTAACACCCAAGTCATAATAGAAGATGAGAACTGCACCACAGGTACCAAAGCCGAGCGCATCTTTAACGGAGCGTATGCACGCGCATGTTGCACGGCGTGTCCGCATTCATGGGCGGCAACTGCCGCAGCAGCTACACTGTTACTTCCATATACCCCTTCACTAAGGTTCACCGTTTTGTTTGCCGGATTATAATGATCGGTCAGCATACCCGGAGTACTGGTTACACGCACATCATAAATACCATTATCATGTAACATTTTTTCAGCCACATCCTTTCCTGTCATACCACTAGCCAAAGGCATCTTCGAGTATTTCTTAAACTTGCTTTGCAGACTATTCTGTACAATATAGCTGATTACCGCGATTCCAATAAATAAGATCCAATACATTGACATAGTTTTGTTCTTTATAATTTTGTTGTTAAATATACATGTTATTATGTACAAACAGTTTGCCAACTCACCTTTTAAATAGAATTAAGATTTTCTGCCATCAAGCTCTTCTGTATTCACATCCGTCAATTTCATTTAAAAAATAATATTATGAGAAAAAAAGAATGGATTATTGACTTTTGATTTATACATTTGGGACAAAATTAAGAAATATGGAACATGAAATAGGAAATATATCCATAGCCCGTATCCGACAGATGAATCCCTGTTTAAAAGGGATTAACAATGATTTTGTAATGGATAGAAGCGAACATTACATCCCCGAGAATATGAACCCCATCTTTAAATACCCATTACGGCTGGATGGAATCATTATCTCTATCCGTGAAAAAGGCTCTGCCAAAGTCAATATCAATTTACGGGAATACGACATTGAGAAAAACGATCTGATTATTTGCGCTCCCGGCGATATTCTACAGTCCATGTTATCACCGGGCATTCATTTGTCACAAATGTTTTTAATATCATCTGATTTCTTAAAAGAGATGTATATCAACCTGAACAGTTTCATGCCATTTTTCATCTCATTGAAAGAGAATCCCAAATTCCATTTGACAGAAGAAGAAGTGCAGGAACTGAAATCCTTCTATCAACTCATAGAAGAAACAGTAAGCCGGAACGATAACTTCAAAACAGAAATCGTACGTAGCTGATGGGGAGCCTATTTATACAAGATAGGTTCTATTCTTCATAGAAAACAGCCGGAATTCCTTCTGAAAATCCGAAATCACTGAAAAGAGAAGAAGTATTATTTAATCAATTCATTAATCTGCTGACTGAACATCACCGCAAAGAAAGACGCGTAGACTTTTACGCGGAGCAATTATTCCTGAGTCCCAAACATTTCTCCACCGTAGTAAAGAAAGTAAGCGGAAAAACTGCCGGAGAGTGGATTGACGAATATGTGATACTGGAAGCCAAAGCGCTGTTGAAATATTCCGTCATGTCTATTCAAGAAGTAGCCTATTTTATGAATTTCCCGAACCTTCCTTTTTTGGCAAATACTTCAAGCACCATACCGGGTTATCTCCCAGCGAATACAAGATGCAATAATAAAAAACAGAAGATAAGAAAATAGTAATCCAACGGGGGCTGTCCGAAAAAAAACGGACACCCCCGAAAGTAAATTATATAAGTGTGACCACACTACCTCTCATCTTAAAATAATTTCGCAGGATATTCACCGGCATCCACCAATGCCTGGATCTTATCAACCACACTCTGACGGTCTTCAGGATAAGTTACTCCAAACCATTTGCTGGTAGTATCCAATACCTCAACGGTAGCAGTACCGTCATTAATCAGCTTGTCCACCATCAGCGGAATAAAGAATTCACTCTTCAAGTTTTCCATATTTTTAGGATCACTCAAGAATGCTTTAAAGAATTCCTTGCTGTAAGCAAAGTAATCAGGAGTAAAGCCCCAGAAGTTCATGCTCACCGGAGTTGTGTCAGGGGTAGCTGTCCATTCGCCATTGTCGTCAATATACTTCACTTCTCCGTCTATGCGCTGAATCTTGGTACGTTCTACAACGGAAGTCAACAAATTATCCGCATTAGTTCCACAAATACCACGAGATACAGTACCGCTTTCGCTTAGAGTATTACCTACACGGAAACCTACCATAGAATATGTATTTTTAGAGCCTTCGGGCAATGCAGACAAAAACTTACCCATCACCTGAAAGGAATCACGGCCATAGAAATCATCACAATTGATTACTGCGAAAGGTTCTTGTATTACATCAGCCCCCATCATGACGGCGTGATTAGTTCCCCAAGGTTTTGTACGCTCCGCAGGACAAGTAAAACCCTCCGGCAGATTGTCTAAAGCCTGGAATACCAGTTCGCAAGGAATATGACCTTCATATTTAGAAATAATCTTTTCACGAAAATCTTGTTCAAAATCTTTACGGATAACAAAGACCAGTTTTCCAAAACCGGCGTTGATAGCGTCATAAATAGAATAATCCATAATAGTTTCGCCGTTAGGACCCAGACCATCCAATTGCTTCAATCCTCCGTAACGGCTGCCCATACCAGCCGCCAATAAAAATAAAGTTGGTTTCATAGTTTATTTATTTAAAATTGAATATTTGATGGTACAAAGCTACAAAATAATACGGAGGAAAAAAGCTACATTCCATTCAAATTCGAGCATAAATCAATCATTTCCCTCCTTTTGACGCAAATCAAGCCCTATTTCTAGAAAGGATAGCCGATAGCAAAGTGCAATCCCAGTCCATCCTTAAACTTAGGAATATTATAATATCCTTTCTTGCCGGTGTCATACGGATCATGAAGAGCAATACCCAGATCCAGGCGGATCACCAGGAAAGTAAGGTCATAACGCAACCCCACCCCAGTACCCAAAGCTACACTTTTAGCAAAATTACGAAGAGTAAGCAAACCGCCGGGGCGTATATTCTCACCTTCCTCATTCTTTTGCTCACGCAGCAGCCACACATTTCCCGCGTCCAGAAAAGCTGCCCCGTACAAATCACCCAGGATAGGGAAACGGTATTCCACATTCGCTTCCAGCTTCACATCTCCGGTCTCATCCAGATAACCATACTGTTTATCTTCGGGACGATAAGAACCGGGGCCGATAGAGCGCACTGTAAACGCACGGATACTGTTGGCTCCCCCAATATAGAACTGCTCGCTGTAGGGCGCTACAGTCTGGTTCCCGTATGCATACAAAATCCCCCCCATCAAACGAGTGGCTATATGCTGTTTCTCTCCGACTTTAAACAAACAACGCACTTCGGATGTCATTTTCAGGAATTGCGCATAAGGACTGTTCAATAACTTCTTATCTGTTTCCTTGAATCCTTTCCCAAAAGCAGCATACACCAACGAAGTCAGATTACCAGCCGAAGTAAAGGACGTCTCCCACCATAAATTATTGCGTTTCTTCAACGGGGCGTTATCATACGTAAACGTATAACTCATAGCCGGGATAAACTGATTTCCCAAACTGATTTTCAAACTCCGGTTCTTGTCCACTATCGTATCAAAACGTGTAGTAGTATGCTGCAACGTATTAAATGCCAGCCTGAAAGGAGTCACCGTATGTTTCCATACCCGCGAAGGCTGGAAATCGTATGACACCGTTCCACCGAAAGAAAGCATTTTAAAGAAACGGGCACGGTTCAACTGACTGGCATACAACTTAAACGAGGTATGCTGCGGAAATCGTGAGCGCATCATTTTTTTTACTCATCCACGGCAACACCAGGCGAGGATACTCCAATGAGAAAGAAGTTCCCAGCTCGTATGAATTCAATTTAGAACTGTTCCCATCCGCCGTAGAATTGGTCTGCCATTCGTATGACCCTTTCAACTGGAAAGAAAGCGTGGCGGCTGTACGCATGAAATTCTTCCGCGAGAGGCTGAAAATCGCTCCGGGACCAGTCTGATCCGTACTTTTGGTAGTCACATTGAATTCCAGTTCTCCGTCATACGGCAAATCGAATGTAGCATTCATCCGCACATTCAGCGTATCACACCCCGGCAATGTATCTTGTGGGGCATAGCGGAACTCGGCAAATTTGAAAATGCCCAGACGCGCCAAGGCTTCCTGCGTGAAATTCTGGCGGGCCTGAGAATAAAGCTGCCCTTTCTGGTAAAAGAAGCGCTTAGCCAATACTCCGGGGCGGATACCGGGTTTCTTACCGCTATAGTGTAAAGTCATTCCCGGAAAGACGATGGAATCAGTAGGTTCCTCCCCTTTATATCCGGTGAGATAAACAGAGGTATTCCCTATATAATAAGGTTTTTTCGCATCGGCAGGCACTCCGGCTTTCGGGACAACCTGCAAACTGACCATTCCCGGTTTGCGCAAGGTATCCGCACGGAAAGTAATGAATTCGGGACGGAAATAATAATAACCATTGTTACGGAAAGGTACTCAGCCGCTGGCGTTCCTCCTCCAGTTTCAATACACTGAAATTATCTCCTTTATGCAATACCCTCTGGTCATAAGCAGCCCTGATCAGACTATCGGCGCGAGGAGGATATTTCAGATACATGACAGAGTCCAGATAATAAGGGTTCGCCATATCAATCTTATAACTTAACTTGGCTTTCCGAGGATTCTTCAACGAGTCTACAGAATAAGTCACAGCACCATTGAAAAAGCCATAATCGTGCAACAGATTGGTCGCCACCTTCACACGGGTTTCCGGGTTCACTGTAGACAAATACACCGGAGCAGCCCCCAGCTTGTTGAAGATCCAATGCCCCACCCCCTTTTTATCCTGGTATTTCACAAAATCATTGTATATCCACAAACCGAAAGGAATGGGAAAACGCAAGGAGTTGCTTCCCAGAATGGCATTATTGGGAGGATAAGACAAAGCAGCCTCCACCTCTTCCAAGGTCTGGACACCGGCAGGGGTCTTGTCCTCATTCAGAATCTCCATATTTTTCACACCGACATATAGCGTTTCGTCTTCCGGCAAGTTCCTGGTAGTAGAGCAGGCAGCTGTCACCAGCAACAATACCGATAATAGAAGCAGGTTTATGTTATGTTTTCTCTCCATATCTCCAACGATCATTTTTTCTTCTTAGACTTGAAAATAAACAGTTCGCCCAGGTGGCTCATCTTCTTGCGAAGCACAATACCCACACCGGTCTCTATGATCTCACCTTCCAGCACACTCTCATAATTCTTGTCGTGGAAGAGCTTGACATACCGGGTACCGCTGTTGTCCAGGCGGTATTCTATGGATACATTATCAATAAAGGTTTCATCCTGCTGTACCGTACTTCCGGTAGACACTTTACCGCCTACCACTATACGGAAGCGGTTATTCCAGAAACGTTTGGCGAACTGGAAGTTATAATCCGTGCGTTTCCCGCCGCTATCGGCATCATCCACCGTTTCCATGCCCACATTGATATCAAGTGCTTTTCCGGCAATATTCGAGATTTCGCTCTGCAAGAATGAGTTCAAGGCATTATTCACATTAAATCCTCCCGTAGAGTTTCCTTCAGCCATATACATCCGTCACCAGCATGGTGACAGCCAGTTTTCCCCGTTCCTCCACCGACATGGCATTCAGCTGGTCTTGCACAGACGCATCCTCGGGAGCCGAAAGGGTAAACGCCAGCCCCAGATTCTCCAGACTCTGGCTCAAAGCGATCCCTACATCAAACCCGACGATACGCGAAGTCTTTCCATCCTCGCCCACCGAAGCACGGACCCTTTCAGTCGCGGTAATGTTCAGTTGCGGATTCATGATATTTCCCGTCCACTCCACATAACTGCCATTTTGAATATTAAAAGTCTTCAGCGGAATAATCGGAATCTGGTATTTCATCTCCCCGCTCATCAAGGAATAACGCCCGGTCAGCAACATATCCCCCTGAGGAGTGTACTGGAATGACAAGTCTCCGCCCCCTTCCAGCAACATATAGTTGGAGCCGTCCGGCACCAGATCCACACGTGCCTGCACCGCCTGGTCTATATGCATGGTCATGGCCACATCCATCCCTCCCAAAGAGATTTGCTGGACAGAGGACTCTTCCACCGAGGTTGTGTCGTTAAAATTGACAAAAGTCACCATATCCCCCAAACGGTCGTTCACCGTCAAGGGAGAGTCTTTCAGGACATAGGTCACATTGGTCTTCCCCAATATGTTCATGTTCCCCCGCATCACCAGTTCCTCCACAGGACCGCGCAGCGTTGCGTTAAAGTCCACATACATCTTGCCGTAAACCATAGCCCGCTTGGTACGGGGAGCATTCAGCAACTCATAATTCTCGGCATGCATTTTAAGGTTCACCGCCGTCCGTTCCAAATCCGAGAAGTCCACCTCTCCATTAATCGTAAAAGGGGTCTTCCCTTTGGTGAATATATCAAAATCCTTGAACATCATCTTACTGTTCACCACCTGCACCGGTTCATTGTCAAAACGGAACATGGCAGACATTTCCGGCATGAAGAAGGTCACGGAATCCAATGCCAGTTCCCCATTCAGCAGGGGCTTGGCAGGATCCCCTTTCATGGATAAAGTTCCGTCAATATCCCCGTTCAGTTCCACCATACGGTCGGGAACAAACGGATTGACAACATTCAGCGGGAAATGCTCAAAAGCATATCCGCACTCAGACTTCCTGTCCCTTCCGCAGCAGGTAGATAGATACCTCCAAATGAGCTATTTCCTTG